>Ga0180438_10005638_pt1 | contig 17294 bp, 16 predicted proteins | sample SS_ome_12_FD_132455 | JGI IMG/M metagenome (GOLD analysis project Ga0180438, IMG submission 132455) | Hypersaline lake sediment archaeal communities from the Salton Sea, California, USA - SS_3_D_2 metaG | ecosystem: Environmental > Aquatic > Non-marine Saline and Alkaline > Hypersaline >...
ATGGGTTTACGACATATACCTCACCCAGATGCCATTCCTGCACTCGTCCAAGCTCTGGGAAGCAAGGATCGATTTTTTGCTCGTTTAGCGGGTGATGCTTTAACTGCCCTTGGAGAGAGAGCAATACCGGCCCTGGCGGAAGCCCTCCAATCCTCAAATCCAGCCACGCGCGGCGAAGCCGCGCGTTCCTTAGCCAAAATGAAGAATCCAGAAACCCTTCCGATCCTGTACTCCGCAATCGAGGATCCATCCTCCATCGTTCAACATTGGGTCGACGAGGGATTCAACCTCCTCGGTGTTGGAATGGTTTTTTTTAAACCGTAAGTTTCCACTTCTCTCCTACCAAACTTAGAGCTTGATTGCATCCAGAAAATTCATCATCATGAACTCTGGACAATCCATTCACGCTTCAATGATCATCCTGATGGAAATCTATTGTTTTAAAAAACTGGCCATTCCACAAAAAAATAGTGGTTAGCAGACCACCACTCCAATTCCTTTTGAAGTTCTCATCCCTTCTCTACTCAATCAACAACCACCCACACCACCCAAAGGCCCATCATTAACAACCCAATCAGCAATTTCACACCAAAGGAAGCTCCATAACCCAAACCTACACCCAGCATCCCCTTTAAAGCTTCTTCGGCATCTCCCAGGCGATAGTACTCCATCGCGAAAGTTCCCACGAGTAAGAGAGCCAATCCGCCGATGGGTGTTAAGAAGATAAAACCGATAATCCCCAGAATGAGCCCAACTAAGATGGATTTGAAGGATGCACCCCCGATTTTCCCACCTACCCCACTCATCCATATCTCAGTAAGTACGCCTCCTAAACCTAGAATGCTGATGACCCCAAAAATCCACGGACCACTATCCCCCCAACCGACAATAAGCCCATAGCCTAAGGCAGCACCCCAGATAATCACTAAATCCGGAATCACCGGAAGCAGGGCGCCTAACAATCCAATGAACATCACAATCCCGGTTAAGACAGCAACAAGAATATCGCTCATTTGAGATCTTCCTTCTTAACTAATAACCTCGATCCCGCCCATCCAGGGCTTTAAGACTTCGGGAACTACAATGCTCCCATCACGTTGCTGGTAGTTTTCCATGATGGCGATCATCGTCCTGGGAAGGGCCAGCCCCGAGCCATTTAATGTATGGACAAATTCAGGTTTGGCGCCCATTTCCGGTCGATAGCGAATCTTCGTTCGCCTGGCTTGAAAACTCTCACAGTTGGAACACGAACTTACCTCGAGCCATTCACCACATCCGGGTGCCCATAATTCTAAATCATATTTCTTGGCTGCTGTGAAACCCAGATCTCCAGTGACCATCTCAACCACCCGATGAGGAATACCCAACGCCTTACAAATATCCTCTGCATGGCTCACTATATCTTCCAAAGCCTGGTAGGAATCTTTAGGGGAGGTGAATTGGTACATCTCCACTTTATCAAATTGATGCACACGTTTGATGCCCCGCACATCTCGACCTGCCGAGAATTTTTCCCTCCGAAAACATGTCGAATAGGCCACGTATTTTATGGGTAATTCATCCACATCCAGAATTTCATCACGATGCAGATTGGTTAGGGGGATTTCGGCTGTGCCAACAAGCCAGAGATCATCCTCAACATCATGGTAAATGTTCTCTGCGAACTTCGGCATTTGTCCCGCACCCCACATACATTCCTCGCGGACAATGAATGGGGGGTAAATCTCGGTATATCCATGCTTGCGGATATGGAAATCAAGCATCCAGTGGATGAGTGCTCTTTGCAGACGTGCACCGGCTCCCTTCAGAACGTAGAAACGACTTCCTGATAACTTGACTCCTCTTTCAAAATCAATTATTCCCAGATCCGGTCCCAGGTCCCAATGGGGTACAGGTTTAAAACCCAGATTCTCCTCTGTCTTGGGTTCACCCACTTGTCTGACGATGACATTCTCACTATCGTCCACACCAACTGGTACACTCTCATGGGGAAGATTGGGAACCTGGAGAAGATCCTCGTTCAGACGAGCCTCGATATCCGACAATTGATCATCGAAAGATGCGATCTTCTCATTCACCCCTTGCATTGCATCAATAAGGGGCTGTCTCTCGGATGGATCCTTCATCCTCCCGATTTTTTTCGACGTAGTTTTACGTTCATGGCGAAGCGCTTCTAATTCTTGTAGAACCTCACGACGGCGAAGATCCAGCGATAGGATCTCATCGATCGGGGCTTCAGCGTGAAGTTTCTTGAGCGCATCCCTCACTGCATCAGGATTCTCACGGATGTATTTTAGATCAATCATGGCAGGCCTCCCTTATAAAACGTCGCCCCCTCATCCGCAGGACGAGGGGGCCTCGTGGTGCCACCTGCTTTCGCCGCCCACCCTGAAACTAGAATGGACAGCCTCTATGCACTTTAACGGGCGCACCCGGTCCCCTTATGCACATCTTCTGCTCTCCGGGGACGACGGGCCCATGTAGGAGCCGGTGGCGTGGATTCCTTCGGTACCAACACTGCCTCGCACCACCCGGCAGTTCTCTGGAGTTGGGTTGCGAAGTACTATACGCCACGCACGTCTTTTCATTCTGAATGCACTTTAAATCTAGCTCCGATTATAAAGTCTGATGGGACGGAGTCAAGCCAACAAATCTGAACTTTGGACAATAGTTAGGACATTTACATTGTTACCCATTACTTGCCCCACCCCTTTATCCCCTCCCCCATTGACTTCGCCATCGGGGGAGGGGAAATCTAGCACCTTTGAAGATCAAAATACGGATCGTGCAAGAAATAAAATCATTTGCCCATAATCATAGGATCTCTTAAATGTGAAATAATAAGTGTAGCCACTGAAGCAATTTTAGGCTAAGACATCCTTTGGATGAAAACAATGTCCGATCTTTTGTCTGAACCTCAGAACAAATTGGTTACGGAAAACTCAAGGAAAACCTTTCATACACTTTAATATAATCCCGTATTATCGCTTGCATGGATAGAACCCATGGGCTAATCTCAGATGGCAAATAGCATTGACGTATACATAAACCAGTCTTACAATTCCGGTTTAACATCCGGTGAGATCTATTTGTTTTTGGGGAATCTAAAGCGGGATTTTCCATGAACCAAATCCGTTAGGTTCTTGTAATACCTATCAAAGGAGGTCGCGTATTGAAAATTTCAACAACTTAACAATCAACCTAAAAACCCAAGGAAGGAGAAGAAATAAATGAAACGCCGATCATTGTTTGTTTTGTTCAGCTTGCTTATGGTGGTAGCCATCGTCCTTACTGGATGTAAAGCTGCTACAGAAGAAGCGACTGAAGCACCTGAACCAACCGAGGTACAGGTAGAACCCACCGAGGCTCCCCCCGAGCCGACTGAGGTCCCCCCAGAACCTACTGAGGCGATGCCTGAGTTAAAGACCGTTATCATTGGAGTAACGGATGAAATCTCAAGCTTGGACTTCAGCGATGCATACTCCACCCATGACTGGGAGCTGATGCGCAACGTGAATGTCTCCTTGACGGATTACGTCCCTAACTCCGCCGAGATTGGCCCTGGTATTGCAAAGAGCTGGGAAGCGACTGAAGGTGGATTAGTATGGACCTTCACACTGGATACGGGCTGGATGTACCCAGATGGCAGCGAATTAGTCGCTGCGGACGTCGTTCGCACGGTTGAACGAGCTTTGGCTTTGGACGGCGATATCCACGGTGTGGCAGAAGCGTATGTCGCCAGCGTCGAAGCGGTGGATGACCAAACCATTGTCTTCAATCTGGTAAACCCCCGCGGTGACTTCAAGGAAATTGCCAGCATGTCTTGGTTCATGCCTATCCAAGAAGGCGTTTTCCCGGATGATGAGCTCGTTCTATTCCCCGAGGAAGGAATTTGGGGCGTAGGACCATGGCAGATTGTGGAGTACGACGTGAGCGAGCAGGTCGTCCTCGAACGAAATCCCAATTACAAGTTGGGCTTTGAACCTACTGCACCTGACCGCGTCATTATCAAGTACTTCTCAGATGCAACCTCAATGGCATTGGCAGTTGAGAATGGCGATATTGACATCTCCTGGCGTATCCTTGGTCCTCCTGAAGTTCAACGCCTGTCCGAGTTGGAGGGTCTAACTGTTCACAACCCAGGAAATGGTGGCATTCGCTACATCATCCCCAATCACGCGATGGGACCGATGATGGACAAGAATGCTCGCCAGGCTCTTGCATACTTGATCGACCGAGATGAGATCGTAGACCGTGTGATGCAGGGCACTGTTGAGCCGCTCTACTCCATGGTTCCCCCAGGGTTCTTGGCTGCAGGCGAGTTCTTCATCGATCGCTATGGCGTAGGCCAAGATATTGCCGCTGCTGAGGAAGTGCTGGCAGCTTCTGGTTTCAGTGCAGAGAATCCACTTGTATTCGATCTGTGGTATCCCCCTGAACACTACGGAACGCACGCTGCTCAAATCTTCCAGGTCTTGGAAGAACAGTTTGAGGCAACCCCCTTCATCGAAGTTAATCTTCAATCTCAGGAATGGGGCACCTACGTAAAAGCCTGCACCAATGGTGAATATGAGGCTTGCTACCTGGGTTGGTTCTTCGACTACCCAGACACCAGCAACTACCTGGATCCCTTTGCTGATTCAGCCGCTTCGGATGACATGGGTGTCAGCTACTCTAACCCCGAGATGGACCAGTTGCTACGCGATGCAGGTGCAGAAACCGATCCTGATCTACGCGCACAACTCTACACCGATGCTCAAATTCTCTATGCCGAAGATGCCGTGACGATCCCGATCCACTTCGAGCCGGAATTTGCTGTTTATCGCAACGATACAGTAAGTAGCATTTCGTTGGGCTCCGCGCTCATCTTCGACTATGAATTGATCGTCTTGAAGTAATCGCTAATCTCAGCGATAATACCTGCTGGGGCTATTAATCTAGCCCCAGCAGAATAATCTTACTAAGAATCACTTTCATCCAGCCTCAATATTAGGCAAAATAATCTAATATCTCAGATACGGACAATACCAATATGTCACCATTATCTGGAATCTGCGTTGGGTCTCTAGGGATCGCTCTAGTGTTCATCCTCTTCGCTTTCTTGCGCGGAAGCGCAGGGCTGCGAAGCTACATCATTACCCGAGTAGCACTCACAATTCCAATGGTACTCATCCTCGTAACTGTCATTTTCTTTGTGATGCGTGTCATCCCAGGAGATCCGGTCACCAGTGAATTAGGACCTCGAGGTACGGCTGAGGCGAAGGAAAGGATGAGGGAACAATTGGGTCTCAATGATCCAATTTTAGTACAGTACGTCAAATACTTAGGAAAGATCGCTCAACTTGATTTAGGCACCGCACTGGTCTTTGGCAACCGCCCCATCGTTGACGAATTGAGTGAACGACTGCCAGCAACACTCGAATTAACCTTACCAGCCATGGTTTTTGCAGTCGGATTCGGTGTGATTGCAGGAGCCTTCGCGGCAAAAAACCGCAAAAAAGGGGTAGATTATGGTCTACGCCTATTCAGTATCACTGCCTATTCCATTCCTGTATTTTGGTTAGGACTTATTTTTCAGGTGGTCTTTGGTGTGATCCTTGATGTTGCACCCATCGCAGGCAGGATTGACCCGATTGTTAATGTGGGCTTGGATCGTGTCACCAACCTTCTCACTCTTGACGCGCTGATTAGCGGAAATTGGGAAGCGTTGCGAAGTGCTCTCCATTTCTTGCTTTTACCTTCCCTCACATTGGGTTTGGTCCTTACCGGTGTATTCGTCCGTCTGAGCAGAATCAATGTTATCGAATCTTTGGTCGAAGATTACATCACAGCCGGACGTGCTCGCGGTATTAAGGAACGTGTGCTCGTTTATAAACACGCTTTATCGAATGCATTAATCCCCATTGTCACCCTCATCGGATTGCAATTCTCTGTTTTAATTGCTGGCGCAGTGCTTACCGAAACCACCTTCAGTTGGCCAGGCATGGGATCTTATCTGGTTGAACGCATCGGCCAACGAGATTACACTGCGGTCCAAGGGGTGATCCTTGTTTTCGCTCTAAGTGTCTCTGTTATTAGCCTTCTCACCGATATTATTTACGCATATATCGATCCACGCGTACGTTATTGAGTATTGGATTAAGGATCAATTATGACTTCCATCCAACAAACCTCTGAAGAAGCTATTCCCGAATGGAAGAAGGACCTGGATCAACTAGGGTTTTGGCGTAGACTTCTTGTATCCAGGCGCTGGTATGGGGCCGATTGGTGGTTCGTGGCCATCAGCGGATTACTCTTACTCTTTATCTTTAGTATGGCAATTTTCCCTGATTTTTTTGCCCCTTACGATCCACGTGAGGAGGTCGGTCCTTCTTTTATTCGCCCCGGAGATCGTCCCCCAACCTTCGTCCTTGCTGGGATGGAAGGGCAGGTTAATACCTTAGACGACTTGGTAGGGGACAATATTCGTGTTGGGATTGTAAAGGGCAGTCCTGCCAGTCAAGTCCTGCGAGAAATGACCAGAGCACGCCAAGCCGAACTCTTAGAAGAGGGATCGGACCTTGCCCTTCGCCCTCGGAATATCCGGTATGACACAATTGAAGAAGCGCTGAATGGTCTGACTGCGGGTGAGATCATTGCAGTAGTTGGCCTATCATCTGAGCTTGAACCTCTGATTGAAAATTATGTTGGTATCACAATTGGAGAGAGCTTAAGCGGAGCTATACAAGACGCCTTTGTACTTGGCACCAATCAAATTGGTCAGGACATTTTAAGTCGCATCATCTGGGGAACGCGTATCGCCTTACTTGTCGCATTTTCTGCCGCAGTATTTGCACTCTTATTTGGAGTGCCGTTAGGGTTAATTGCTGGGTTTTGGAGCGGTAGACTCGAACGTGTGCTGACCCTTGTGATGGACAGTCTCTATTCCTTCCCTGGCTTGATCTTGGCAATTGCCATTGCAGCTGTGCTTGGACCAGGGATCATGAACATTATTATTGCCATTGCCACGCTTTATGTTCCTACCTACTACCGCATTGTCCGAGGGCAGACGCTTCAAATCAAAGAAGAACTCTACGTTGAAGCAGCTAGAAGCCTAGGAGCAAAACCCATCAGCATACTTATCCGTTACATTCTCCCTAATGTTATCCCCTCCCTGGTCGTTATCTTCTCGGTTAACGTTGCGGATGCCATCCTGACGGAGGCGGGATTGGCCTTCATTGGCTTAGGTCTTCCCCCTGACACTCCTGACTGGGGAATCGACCTGGCTGCAGGACAAGATTACCTGCGCCAAGCCTGGTGGTTGGTCACTTTCCCGGGCATCATGGTAACTACAGTTACGCTTGCGTTCAGCATGCTAGGCGAAAGCCTTTCGGAAATCCTGAACCCTCGCTTATCGGAGCTCTAATCATATGACGACACAAGAAACCCAAAAGAACCTGGTAGAGATCCGTGAATTAGACGTGATCTATCAAACCCGTGTCGGTCCTGTAAGTGCTATCGATGGTGTCACCATGGATATTTATCAAGGAGAAATCCTGGGGCTGGTGGGCGAAAGCGGGTGCGGGAAAAGCACTTTCGGCAAAGCCCTTATGCGAATGCTGCCCACTTCCTCTCACATCCATGGACAGATCCTATTCGATGGGGAAGATGTGCTCACGTACAATCAAGAACAACTACGTGATTTCCGTGGCAGAAGGATCAGTATGATCTTCCAAGACCCAATGACTTCCCTAAATCCTGTGCAACGCATTGAGGACCACCTACTTGAAACCATTCATGTCCATGAGCCGGATAGCAAAAAACTATCTGCTCTGGAACGAATTAAAACGCTCGTAGAGCGCTTGGGCATCCAAAAGGAACGCATCGAGGACTATCCACATCAACTATCTGGCGGTATGCGACAGCGTGTGATGATCGGTTTAGGATTATTACTTAATCCGCATCTGATCATTGCGGATGAAGCAACAACATCCCTCGACGTGATCGTGGAGGCAAAACTTCTGGATCAATTGCGCGAGATTCGCGATGAATTTGGTGTATCGATGTTAGTGATCACGCATAACATCGCACTCGTTGCTGAATTAGCTGACCGAATTGCGGTCATGTACGCTGGTCGAATTGTCGAACTCGGCTCGGTTTATAAAATATTCGATAACCCTATGCATCCATACACTCAAGGTTTATTGCAATCTGTTCCAAATATTAAGCTGGATGAGCGTGAGACTCTATATAAAATGCCCGGTGAACCACCTAACCTTACCTTTCCACCCTCTGGGTGTCGTTTCCACCCTAGATGTCCTAAAGCCATGCCAATCTGTTCGGACGTGAGCCCTTCCCTTCTCTACGTCGAGGAGGACCAACAAGTGAACTGCTGGCTCTATCAGGATCACCCCGAAAAAGATGCTCCAGCCCGCAAGGTGAGCCCATGAATAAAAAGATAAATGAGATCCCAGAACAAAATGGAAATCTTGTTGAAGCACGAGACCTTCGAAAATGGTTCCCAGTTCAAACTGGCTTTCTACAGCGCATCATGGCCGGGCGAGTGGATTACGTCAGGGCTGTCGACGATGTATCCTTCAATATCCGTGCTGGCGAGGTTCTTGGATTAGCCGGGGAGAGCGGAAGCGGTAAAACGACAATTGGGAAATTAGTGATTCGACTGGAAGAGCCCACCCAAGGTACTGTTCTTTTTGATGGAATCGATCTGGCATCTTTAAACAATGATGAGATGCGTAAAATCCGTCGCAGAATGCAGGTTATCTTTCAAGATCCTATGGCATCCCTCAATCCTCGCATGTCGATCGGAGAAGCCATCCAACATCCGCTACAAATTCATTTTCCAGATCAAGCGAAATCCCATCGGGAGATGATTTACGAAGTCCTTGAAAAGGTAGGTCTTTCTCCACCACAATTCTTCTATGAGAAATTTCCGCATCAGATCTCCGGTGGCCAACGCCAACGAGTTGTGATCGCACGCGCACTTGTCACCCAGCCGGATTTGGTTCTTGCGGATGAGCCTATCGCCATGGCAGATGTAAGTGTGCGAGCCTTGTTGCTCGATCTAATGATCGAATTGAAAAACGAATTCAATTTAACCTATCTCTTTATCACCCATGATCTTGCCACTGCGAAATACATTTGCGACCGCATTGGTGTATTGTATTTAGGGAAAATGGCCGAAATTGGAATTCTTCGGGAAGTATATTCCCATCCCTTGCACCCCTATACGCAAGCCTTGCTCGCAGCTGTTCCTGTTCCTAACCCTCACGAGCGACGGACACAGTTGATGCCCTCCGGTGAAATTCCAGATGCCATCAACCCTCCCACAGGCTGTCGTTTCCATCCGCGTTGTCCGATTGTACAGGACATCTGCTCAGCGGAGATCCCGGAATTGCGTGAGTTGCGTAGTGGTCATTCTGTTGCTTGCCACTTCGCGGAACAGTTTTTATAAAACATTATTACCCTACATAAAGGAATATGCCCACCTCTGAAAGCGTATAAACACATCCTATTGCTGCAAGAGTACAGTTTGAATAGGGTATGGCATTTCGATCTTTTCACGCTCAAAGGCTGTTTTGATCTGCACAAATCCTTCATTTTGTGCATCCAGATATCCCACCAGTGCCGTATCAATCCAGTAATAAAGACCGAATTCAATCGCAAAGTCTCCAAAATTTTTAAAGACGACCATGGGAGCAGGATCTGTGAGCAAGCCCTTGATGGGTTGAATCGCATCAAGCGCAGTATGGCTCACATGACCAAGATCGGAATCACTGCTGATCCCAACCAGGATCTCGATCCTCCTTCGGGATGGTTTTGTAAAGTTTTCGATGGGACTTGTCAGTACATCCCCATTAGGAATTAATACATGTCTTCCATCCAGGGTCTGCATCTCGGTTGTACGCAAGCTGATCCCGAGAACCGTTCCAGTATAATCACCCACCGAGATCGCATGCCCGATCTCAAAAGGCTGTTGCCATAGCAAGATAATCCCCGCAACAAAATTTTTGGCTACATCTTGTAAAGCAAAACCGATGGTGAATCCAGCAACACCCAATCCTGCGATCAAGCTTCCAAATCGTCCTGGGGCGATCATCTCCAGGGCAATGACTAACCCTAACACTCGTAAACCCCAGCGAATGAGAAGACGGAATAGGACAACAACTTCAGGATCTGTATCGCGCTTCTCCATATTGCGCCGTGCCCACCTGGCAACGAAATTCGAGAGCCAGACGCTGAGTAGAAAGACACCAATCCCCAACCCTAATCGAGGTAAAAACTCAACAATCTGGTTTAATAGGTCTTCGAAGGAAAAATCTAAAAAATTCATATTGGAACCCTCATCCGTGGTTGATCAAACGAATAGACATACTATAACAAACCCTGCTGTCTCTGTCATATTGCCTTGTTACAACGCGGCAGGAACAGTAGATGAGACCCTTCAATCCCTTCTTCAGCAAACTCTGGAAGCATTTGAAATTATCGCCATTGATGATGGATCCACAGATCATACACTTCAGCGTTTGCAAGCTTGGTCGAAACGTGATCGTCGAATCCATATCCTGGAGCGTCCCCATCGCGGTGTGATCGAGGCAGCTAATGCGGGTCTCGAGAAATGTACCGCACCCTTCATCGCCCGGATGGACGCCGATGATGTCGCATACCCACAACGGTTAGCAAAACAGCTTTCATTTTTAAACCAGAATCCAGATATTGCTGTGGTAAGCTGCCTGGTGGAAGGAGTTCCACCGGAAGCTGTTGGTCAGGGCTTTCAGATCTACCTGGACTGGCTCAACAGCCTCATCACCCCAGAAGCGATTGAGCGCGAGATTTACATTGAAAGCCCTGTAGCGAATCCCTCCACTATGATCCGAAAATCCTGGTTCATGGAAGCAGAAGGCTATCAAGAACACGGCTGGCCAGAGGATTATGACCTTTGGTTGAGGTTACACCTCGCGGGTGCGAAATTCGCTAAGGTGCCAGAAGTGTTGCTCTCATGGCGGGAGCATCCAGATCGGTTAACCAGGACAGACAGCCGCTACTCCGTTGAGAATTTTCTGCGTGCGAAAGCCCATTACCTGTGCCAGGGTATAGTGAAGGAAAGGGATGCGGTGATCCTCTGGGGTGCCGGGCAAATGGGCCGCCGACTTTCCAAGCATTTGCTCCGCGGAGGCGCGCCTTTGGTGGCTTTTATTGATATCGATCCAAAGAAAATCGGTCGAAAACGCCGTGGATGTACCATCCACGCGCCGACGGATTTACCCACTTTATGGGAACGTTTCCAATCGCCTATCCTTCTTGCAGCTGTTGGCTCACGGGGCGCCAGGGCGCTTATCCGCAAGCAACTCGCTACCATGGGATTTCAAGAGGGAAGAGATTGGTGGGCTGTCGCGTAGAAAGATCCAAATACAGCCCCTGGTGTACACTTTTGATTTCGAATTTCCACGGTACATGGCAGAGTGAGTGTGTATAGCCTCAACTCAATAATACATATCAAATGGGCATTAGAGCAGAGACAGAAGCTTGTCCTCTATTGTGATAGGAAATAGATACTGATGAAACGGAAGCCTGGAGGAAAAATTCGTAGGTTTAATCCATATCCTGGTACAAGATGAGTAACATCAACGTTGATTGGGTGGCTTGCACACTATGCGGAAGGTGAGCAGGCATGTGGATCCAAGTGCCAGCATGGGCATGTTGCTCATCTTCCCCGAGCTTTACCATGGCTTCGCCTTCCAAGAAATGAAGCATCGCCGGTTGCGAGGCTGTATGCTTTGAAAGTTCTTGTCCTTCAGCAAATCCGAAAAGGATAACTTTCAACCGCTCGTCTTCATGGAAAGTCCGACTCACAATGCTATCTTTTAGAATCTCTGGTATTAGAGCGGTAAGGTTTTCGATGTAATCATACTTCGTCGTCATTCTTTTGCCTCCTCCAATTTCCCTTGCATCAGGATCTCGAAGTAAAGAATTCAATCCTGTAGGAGTGCGATCACAACTTCCATTTTATAAAACAAAATGGATCCAGATGTTGCGGTAACCAAGGCGTATCCCTGTAAACCTTCAATGCGGAATTGGATTAGATAAATTATTCAGCACCAAAACATTTCCCCAAGTGAGGGATAAGTCGGGGGACCTCATTTCTATAAGCCTGATACGCTACTCCAAATTCCCTTTGCAAACGTTTTTCCTCAAAAACACTTCCGATCAGGATATACAGCGATAGGCTAAGGATAAGCGCCAACGTGCTGGTCGTCATGACGGGAGTCAACCATAAGAAAATCAGTCCGGCAGCATAAAGCGGATGCCGAACACAACGATAAAGACCTCCGACAACAAGTTCCTGACCTTCCTTAGTAGATCCATCAACCAGCTGTCTCACTCCTAAGAAATGCCAAACATCTGTTTGACGAAGGCTAAGAAGGAGAAACCCCACCGCCAGTACCTGACCCAGTAGGGCGATCGCCATCCAAATTCCGGATAATTGATAAAGGATGGGTCCGGGCCAGATTGCAGGAACAGCTAAGACAGGTAAGAAAGTGAGTATCCCAAGCACATTGTAGATCATGCGATAGTACTGCATAAATCTATTCCCAAGCGATGACTGAATTTTAGATTTAACAGTTGTGCTTGCCAGCAAACTATGGACCAAACCATATATGGCTACAGCTAAAAATGTTAACCATGGGCCCATAATTTCTCACCTCCTGATGATAATACCTCACACTTTTCCTGACTTTCCTATTTTAGAGACTATGCCATCTACGACATTCTTACTTCTCTAATCCAACGCCCAGGGTCGTAGAAAGCTGTTTCACCTATTGGGCTTATGCATCCCCGTGTAAAAACTGACTGCGTGTGTCCAAGCGCTGATGAAACGAATTCCCATCTGGGTTTCGATACGTCTAATTCAGGTCAAGATTATCAATGCGGTGGAATTAAAAAAGGGCAGCTACATTGTTGCAACGCTTCCGCCCTTTATCATAGCCCGTTCAACTATGAAACCGAGTTGCAGCTATTCTTCTATGCCTCGCAATCTTACTAATGCATCCATCCCTGCGCCTAAGGAAAGCCACATCAAGATGGTGATGATCACAGCCGAGGTGAGACACCAAGCACAGGTCGCGCCAATAACAAAAGGTTCCAGGAAAGTTAGATAAATGGAGAAGATTGTCCCGAAAATAGACATCCCCAGCACAGCGATCTTCGCCCACTGAGCCAAGGGATCATGCCAATACTTTCCGACCACCCAAGCAAGAATGATGGCCACATAACCTGCGAGCCCAATGCCGCCAACAGGGATAATGCCAAATAGAAGCGCGTATTTACTTTGTTGAACAGTATTGCAATCCCCAACAGGGCCGCAAACCGCTTCCGTACCACTGGCTTCCACATAGGTAAGATAAGCAGCAATGACAATCCCGATCACTGAGAGCAGCGGGATCAACCAGGATATTGAATTCGTTTTCTCACTGTTCTCGGGGAATATCAATCTGCTCCCAGCGACCGCCGCACTGACGATCATACCTAACAACACCAGAATCGATAACGAATTCCCGACAGGGTCCATCTTGATTCGCTCAATCACAGAGAATTCGGTATCAAAAACGATGTCCGTCGGCGTATCGACATTACTTTCTGTTGGGTCTTTTTCAATCTGGGTCACCGAGGACGGTGTTTGAGTTGAGGTATCTTCGACCTGTTCTTCAGTGGAAGGCATGGTTCGGGTTTCTTCTACGCCAGCTTCCTCTGTGGGAACAGGTTCCATGGAAACTTCAATAAGTTGTCCGATGGCTTCGTCCAGTCCAGGCAACGCAATCCAATCGATCCCCCCACTCGCCAAACCCTCCTCGATAATTCCAGGCAGTTTGGAAGGGATTTCATTTCCCCCAATGAGCAGATTTTCACCCACCACCATGGTCGGCACAGCTTGAAGTTCGGGTGGAATGGATAGCAGATCTACCAATCCACGGTACAGCTCATGACCTAACTCTGTATAAGTATTGACATACAGAATTTCAATCGAATCAGCCATAATGGCCAGAATGGGTGGGCCAACGGGCTCTTCCTCTTCAGTGGGTGGAATGATAAGAATATCGGGTTCGCTGCTATATTGGTCAATGATGGGTGGTAAATCCTCTGAAATCACTTTATGGCAATGGCCACATGCAGGGGAATAAAAAAGCATGATCCGTACGACAGCGTCTTGCGCTCCGACTTCTGAGACTTGGCTTACCAGTAAAAAGAAAACAACGATGAATACCTGTACAGTTTTTTTCATATACGATATTTTACTCCTAAAATTCATTTCCTCTCCAACTGAGTCGGCTCCTGCTCTTGTATCCACACTTCCCATAAATCTTGAAGTATAGTTTCGAGCCGATTGCCTAACTCAGGCCCCCCTCTTGTTGTAATGTCATCCTCATTATCTAGAACAGCAAAAGGAACCTTATTATCCCTGACAACAAGAAAATTCGAATCCTTCTCAGAGAATTGTACCCAATCATCCTCAAGATAGATACTTTTCATCTTCTCATCGTCTAAACTATGCTCCATGATACTGAAAGGCCTCTCTGGATTATACCGGGCTTGATTTTTTCGAAGGGATTCCTCAAAGGAAACTTGAACGTATAAACACACTGCCTTTTCTAGAATCTTATCACTCAAGTATCTATAGGCAGCTTGATACCCACCATGTTCAGCCCCTCTTGAAAATTCAAGGATAGCAGTATGATCTTCAGCAGCAACTTGACAAAACCTCTCATAATCTAGACTCAGTCTTCGAATCAGCAAGTCCCAATATTCTGGCTTTAAGAAATAGTGATCGGGTGTGCTGTGCAAACGTGGGAGATGAAACTCTTTTTCAAGGATATCATCCTCTTCAAACCAGTTCCAAAGGATTGGAAAATCATCAAAGACCTGGATAGGACCGAGTCTGAAACGTTCCTTCCGGATCTCGAGCGGTGTAGACATCAGGTAACGTATGATCTCGCTCTTCCCTGCTGCGGGTCGTGCATTTAGTATAAGGATAGGGAAAACTGAATTCATAAAGTGTTTCTCCATAAAACCTTGTGGATTTTCACACTTCGTTGCGGGTTCGTCAAGATACTTCTACAAGTGTCGATGGACGCTCAAACAACGACCCATGTCCAGCATCGAACATTTTTCTCCCTTCTTAGGCAATCCTTCCCAGCGACATGGTAGAATTCTGGCACTAAGTTCAAATCCAATCCCGCCAGGTTTCGACATGCTCAAGGAAAAACTCCGTTTTTCTTAAAGTTTGCTTGGCAAACTCAACCAGCGGTGGGATTCATTAATCTGCACATTCTATTCGTTGGGGACGTCATGGTAATCCATCCCGATTGCGTTTTTTGCCAGATCATCTCTGGGGAGGCTGAGGCCAGTATTGTTTACCAAGATGATCAGGTTACTGCATTCATGGATATCCGTCCATTATTCACCGGTCATATACTCATTGTGCCAAACGATCATTTTGTTGGGTTGACTGATCTGGATGACGCTTATGGAAAACAGATGTTTACGGTTGCCCGGCGATTAGCGAAAGCCATGCTTCACTCGAGTTTGGATTGTGAGGGTGTAAACCTGTTTCTTGCAGAAGGTCCTGCTGCAGGACAAACCGTGTTTCACAGCCATCTCCATGTGATCCCCCGCCATTCAGCGGATGGATTTTCTATCCAACATCCAGCGGGGTATGGCGAACGTCCTTCGCGGGAAATTTTGGATGACATCGCACATCAAATCAGGCAATCGTTGACAAGCGAGTAGTCGTTAACGAACCTTAGGGAACCGGTGAACCACTGCATTTTCGAAAGGAAATTAATCGAATGTCCTTCAGCACGGTATGTGTCTTTTGCGGCTGCAGTGACCAAATCCCACAACCTTACCTGGAAGCGGCAAAAGAGATGGGAGTCGTCCTAGCAGAAAAAAATCTGACCCTTGTCTACGGTGGTGGGAGGACAGGGATGATGGGCGTACTTGCGGATGCTGTCCTTGAAAACGGAAGCAGGGTAATCGGTGTCATACCCGAGAAATTTAACAATTCAACCTTAGCTCATCAGAACATTACGGAAATGCACGTTGTCAAGGACATGCACCAACGCAAAGCAAAAATGATCTCGATGAGTGAAGCATTCATCGCATTGCCAGGAGGCTACGGTACCTTTGAAGAGTTGCTTGAAGTCCTGACCTGGGCACAAATTGGAATTCACGAACGACCCGTGGCTATCCTGAATACCAAGGGCTACTTCGATCCCCTGCTGCACCTTATCGAGCGTGCGCGCTCAGAGGGATTTATTTATCACGAACATCAGGGCCTATTGATCCACAACACCCATCCTCACCCTCTTTTGGAAGCAATGAACCGGTATAATCCACCTGAGGGATTATCACGTTGGGTCGATCGGGAGGTTTTCAAGTGAACGCAGCTCAATATTTCGACCATTGGAACACCGTTCATCGGGATCTCCTTCGAGCCGTTGCCGTCTTAAGCGATGACGACCTCTCTTTTCAGCCGTCACCACACTATGAACGAACGGTTAAAGATATTCTTCTACATATTATCAACCTTGAGGAAGCTTGGATACATTTTGTCATTCGACGCGCACTACCAGCCTGGCCTGAAGAAGACCAAAGCTTGAACTCCGTGGAGGCCCTTCAACATAAGCTGCAGAACGTTTTCTCAGAAACCATGATTTATTTAAACACAGTTCCGGTGGATGATCTCAATCGCGTTGTACAGGTTCCAGATGATGGTGTGCCAAAATTAAGCTGGATCCTTTGGCATGTCCTTGAACAACAAATCCACCATCGAGGGGAATTATTCCTTTGTATCAGTCTATTAGGTAAAGAACGTCCGATCCTCGATCGACCGGAATAACATTCAGACGGAATATTCAACGGTAACAACGATGCCAGATCCCATACGAGTCGTACATTTCGCTGACATACACATCGGCATGGAAAATTATGGAAGCCTTGATCCAGTGACTGGGACCTCAACCCGTGTCCTGGATTTCCTCAATCGACTCGATGATGTGATCGACCATGCCATTACACACGATGCTGATGTAGCAGTCTTCGCTGGTGATGCCTTTAAAACTCGAGACCCTGATCCCACACAGCAACGGGAATTTGCGCGTCGCATCAAACGTTTGGCAGACGCGATGCCAACCCTGTTAGTCGTTGGCAACCACGATATGCCAGGGATGGCCAGCAAAGCTAGCAGTATCGATATCTTCCAGGCGCTTGATGTTCCAGGGGTCATCGTTGGGCACAAA
>Ga0180438_10005639_pt1 | contig 17293 bp, 20 predicted proteins | sample SS_ome_12_FD_132455 | JGI IMG/M metagenome (GOLD analysis project Ga0180438, IMG submission 132455) | Hypersaline lake sediment archaeal communities from the Salton Sea, California, USA - SS_3_D_2 metaG | ecosystem: Environmental > Aquatic > Non-marine Saline and Alkaline > Hypersaline >...
GCTATCTGTTCTCAAATGGCTCTATTAAAAGCAGGAAAAGTTATCTATGGTCTTCACCCTTATAAGTTCATAGGGCTTATTATTGGCAGCGAAGAGTTAAGAGAAAGGTTTAGGACAATATTTAATATGTATAGCTGGAATCCTGCAAAATGGACATTTATTGGCAGCCTTAATACTTCCTTAAATGAGCTAGCAAAAAGCGGACGCATTGATTATTTAGATCACATAGAAGGTTTTGCAAAAGAAGTAAATAAAGATCCTGAAGCCCTCCGCAAAGTTCTTGCTGAAGGAGACTGGAAAGCTCTTTGTCGCTATTTATTAGAAGAATAATTTTTAATTTCTCACTTTTTGCCTTTATTTCAAAAACATCGTAAAATGTATCCATACAATTAGGAGCAATAATGATTCAAAGAAATGATCCTTGCTGGTGTGGCAGCGGTAAAAAATGGAAAAAATGTCATTATCCTCAAAGAACATCCGATACATCTAAATATTATCTCGATAAATATGGCATTATCATTAAAACGCCTCAGCAAATAGAAAAGATAAAAGCAGCTGGCAAAGTTGCTGCTTCTATATTAGATAAACTATGCAAAGCAGCAAAAGAAGGCGTTACTACTAATGAATTAGATATTCTTTCTCAAAAGCTGCATAAAGAAGCGAAAGCAATACCTGCTCCTTTAGGTTACGGTAAACCTCCTTTTCCTAAAACTATCTGCACATCACTTAACGAAGTTATCTGTCATGGTATACCTAATGACACTCCCCTCAAAGATGGCGACATTATGAATATCGATGTAACAGCTATTGTAGACGGATACTACGGGGATTGTTCTCGTATGGTAATCATTGGCAAAACAACTGAAGAAAAGAAGAAAGTCATCGATGTTTCTTATCAATGCCTTTTAAAGTCTATAGCTGTATGTAAGCCTGGAGCTCCTTTAAATATTATAGGTCAAACTATTGAAGATTATGCAAAATCACAAGGTTGTTCTGTTGTGAATCAATTTGTGGGTCACGGAGTAGGAGTAGATTTTCATGAACCTCCTCAGGTGCCACATCATTACAATGATATCACTTTGCCTTTAATTGAAGGAATGACGTTTACAATAGAGCCTATGATCAATGTAGGTGTTAGAGAAGCTGTTATCGACACAAAAGATAGCTGGACAGCAAGAACAAAAGATCTAAAGCCTTCAGCTCAATGGGAACATACGTTAGTGATTACAAAAGACAAAGTCGAAATACTCACACCATTTCCCTCTTAAAGAGGGAGCTCTGGTTGGATGATCTCTTTATGCTTATTACTGACAGATCCTTTTGAAAGCTCATAAATGACCTTGTAAAGGCCTTCTATTTCCTTTTCATATTGATTGATTTCTTCTTCATATTTTACAAGATCATGCAATAGGATATTTTCCTCTTCAGTAATATCATAAGATTGAAGATCCTCTTCATTTTCTTTTGCCTTTATTTTTTCATGCATATGAAATAAAGAAGATCTTGTTTCGTGAAGAACTTGCTTTTTCTCTTCAAATTGTTTTTTTAGCTGTTTATATAAAACTTCTGTTTGCTTCGTCTGCTGATGCTTCTGTGTATACATACAAAGAAGTTCGTTTTTCTCTTTTAGCGTTTTTTGAAGGTTTTCACATCTTTCAATAAGATCTTGAGGAGCTACTACTTTTACAGGCTCTTGTTTTTTTGTCTTTTTAGCTATTAAAAAAGCTAAAGCTTCATTGATATAGTGATTTTGCTGTTTTTCTTTTCTTGCTTCATTTAGTTCATTTAAAAGATCTTTGTTCTCATCTTCTACACAGTTTTCTTTTGAAAAATGAGATATTTTCTCTTCTAGCTCTTTAATTTGTACATTTAATAAAGAAACGTTTTTTTCTTTCTCTATAGCTTCTTGAGAAAGGTTTTTTCTGTCCGAAAGATTTTGATTTTCATTTTTTCTTAATACCTCAATTAAAGAAGCATAAGAAATATTTTTTTCTTCTTTTTCTTTTGCAGATTGATTGAGATTGTCTATCGACTCTTCAAGATCTTTTATTTTATTTTGATAATAGTTCTCTTCTTTTTTTAACTCTTCTTCCATTAAAGAAAGGTTTTCAAGAGATGATCTTCTTTTTTCTTCAAATGAATGTACCATCTCCGAGAGATAATCAAAGCCCAAAGCTGTGATAACAAATCCAAGAGCAATCGAACCTTCGAGTCCTATCTGCCAAAAATGAGAAGAAGAAATCTGCGTATGTTTAAAAATAGCAGCAATAAGAAGCATAGAAAGAGAGGCCCAGAGGCCTTCTTTTTTTAAAAGGAAACAAAGAAGTATCCCCAGTAGGACCACAAACCATAAATCTAATCTAAAAAGATTTACATCAATAGAAGCCAAAAGAAGTGACATGAATAAAAATATAGGCCCAAGAAGAATCCAAAAAAGAAGCTTATTGTTCTCTTTAGATTTTACTTTCGCGAAAAACTGCATCATATTTTTCACTCATTTAGGAGATGAAAATAAATATATCTTTAATTCTTCTTATACAATAGCTACGGTTTTCTTAGTCTACAAGAATTTCATCTATATGAAAAATTAACATGAATCTTTTGAAGAAACCGGATCTTCAGTAAGAATATGCTGAGCACTATCAATGAGATAAGAGACTAAAGTCTCATCTCCAGAATAAGACATTTCAGCTTGCATTTGTCCTTTCTCTGAGGGTTCAGAACAAGTTAAAAGAACATAGGCTGCATTTTTATCTTTTAGAAAAGTTGTAATTTGATCTGTTGTCAAATCACTTTCTTTTTCTGCGTTGTTTTCACAAAGCTTAAGAGTGGTTTCTTTTTCAACCATTTTGATACTTATCTTTTTGGTTATTTAAATACGTAAAAGTTTGTGACATAATCGCTCATATTTTTGCAAACACAATCGTCATTAAAATAAAAGATATAGCTTAGAGCATATTATGAGAAGTACTTGACACAACTTTTATATAAATGTAAATTAGAGTCTCTAAAAAGGAAAAACTATTATGTCATTGGCTAAAAGAATCTTTCTTTTTCTTGTTTTAAACTTTGCCGTAATTTTAACCATTGCATTTCTTCTTCGCCTTTTTAATGTGCAACCTTTTCTTACAAAAACCGGCATCAACTACTATCATCTTTTATTCTTTTGCTTGATATGGGGAATGGGAGGAGCATTTATTTCTCTTCTACTATCTAAGTCTATGGCGAAATGGATGATGGGAGTGAAAATAATTGATCCTGAATCAACTAATGAAAAAGAAAGACATCTTTTAAGAACTGTAGAAGAGCTTGCAAGAAGAGCTAATTTATCAACAACTCCTGAAGTTGGTGTATATGAAGGAAAAGAAGTAAATGCTTTTGCAACGGGCCCAACCCAAAGACATTCTCTTGTGGCTGTATCTACTGGTCTTTTAGATCATATGAAAACAAATGAAATAGAAGGAGTGTTGGGCCATGAGATTTCTCATATAAAAAATGGGGATATGGTTACGATGACGCTGCTTCAAGGTGTTGTAAATGCCTTTGTAATATTTTTAGCAAGGATACTAGCCCTAGCTCTTTCTGGATTTGGAAGAGGGCAAAATAGATCTTCTTTTGGAACGTATTATATGTTCGTTTTTTTATTTGAAGTTGTTTTTATGATCCTTGGCTCTTTAGTTGTCGCTTCTTATTCCAGGTTTAGAGAATACAGAGCTGACAAAGGAGGAGCTGAAGTTGCTGGCAAATATCAGATGATATACGCCTTAAAGGCTCTGTCTTCCGCCCAAAATAGAAAAGATCCAAAATGTGAAAAAGCGGCTTTTCAAGCTTTAAAAATATCATCTGCTAAAAAAAGAGGACTGATTTTTCTTTTTTCTACTCATCCACCACTTGAAGATAGGATTGAAAGACTCAAAAAAATGCTTTAACTTACTAGCATTTTCAAAAAACTCCCTTTAGGCTAAACTTAAAGCTCTTTTAACCTCTTTATAGAAAATTTTATGACCAAAAAGACCGTAGTCATAGGTATGTCAGGAGGAGTTGACTCCTCTGTTGCCGCCTATCTTCTTAAACAGCAGGGATATGACGTTATTTCTCTTTTTATGAAGAATTGGGAAGATGATGATACGAAAAGCTTCTGTTCTTCTCAAAAGGACTATGAAGACGTCTTATCTACCTGCCAGCAATTAGATATCCCCTGCTATAGCGTCAGTTTTGCAAAAGAATATAAACAGCTCGTTTTCAAACATTTTCTTACAAGCTATGAAATGGGTCATACTCCTAATCCTGATATCCTTTGCAACAAAGAGATCAAATTCAAACTTTTTTTTGAAAAGGCATTGTCTCTCGGCGCTGATTTTATGGCTACAGGCCATTACTGCATAACGAAAAATGGCAAACTGTTTAAAGGAGTAGATGAAACTAAAGATCAAAGTTATTTTCTCTACAGCTTAAAGGGGTGTGTCTTAGAAAAAGTACTTTTTCCTCTTGGAAAGTTGAAAAAGAAGAAAGTTAAAGAAATAGCAAAAGAGCAAAATTTAATTGCTGCCACTAAAAAAGAAAGCATGGGTATTTGCTTTATTGGGAAAAAAGACTTTCGACCATTTCTATCTCGTTATTTAAAGAAAAACGAAGGCCCTTTAATGACTTTAGATGGAAAAGTTGTAGGATCACATATGGGCACTTCTTTTTATACTCTAGGGCAAAGGAAAGGGCTTTCAATCGGTGGAGAAGGTGATGCTTGGTTTGTAGTAAAAAAAGACAGAGATAAAAATATTATCTACGTAGCTCAAGGCAAATCTCATCCAGCTCTTTTTTTCGATGAGATAATAGCTACAGATATAACTTTTGTAGATGAAAAGATAGATACATTTCCCTTTGTTTGCTCAGCTAAAGTTCGTTACCGCCAAGAAGAGCAAAAATGCATAGTAGAAAAAAAAGATGACAAACTACTAATAACTTTTGAAAAGCCTCAAAGAGCTCCTACTCCTGGACAATCGATTGTATTTTACAAAGAAAATGAGTGCCTTGGAGGTGGGGTTATTCTCTTATGTGGGCCTTCTTATTTCGAGAGGCAAAAAACACTTATTACTTAACTACTTTTTTTTCTAAAAGCGACTTTAAAAGATCTTGCGATGTTTCTATTTCTTTAATTTCATTTTTCTCCATAACGAAGACAGCGCTGGGATGAATTTCAGAAAGCAGAGGTTTTAAGTTTTCTTCTTGTTGAATGATAAGAGTTACCTCATTGAGGGATGCTAAAAAGGATAAATATTCTTCATCAGCATTTTTACCTCTTACATAAACCACAACCATAGAATCTTTAGAAATCTCTTTTATCGCATGGAAAAATCTTGGAGATATTCCTTCATTAGCATCGATAGCCAAAAGTGAGAATTTCTCATTATTTAATATTTCTTTCACAGCAAACAGATGCTTTTCATCAAAGATTTTATTCTCGCTATTTTTTTCCAAAAGTCGTTTTAAAAAATGAGATAAAGTAACGCTGTAACAGCCGATATGTTCTATAGCCAGTTGTGCTGCTGTATTCGCTAAAACAACAGCTTCATCTATTGGGCAACCATTAGCTAAAGCAATGCTGAGCATAGCAAGTACTGTATCGCCAGCACCTGTTACATCTATGACCTCTTTTACATCGGTTGGAAAATCTTTTTGTATTTGTCCTTTTTCAAATAAAGAGATGCCATCTTGTGATCTTGTAACTAGAAGATATTTTGAATTTGTTCTTTCCCAAATATTCTTTGCTACTTCTTGCAAGGAAGAGCTCATAGGAAGATTAGCGGCACCATATGCTTCTTTTAGGTTAGGTTTGATAATGGTAGCGTTAGAATATTTTGTAAAATCTACACCTTTTGGATCTACAATAACAGGAACATCTTGTCTATTAGCTTCATCGATGATTTCTTTTAAAAGAGTCTTTGTTAAAAACCCTTTTTTATAATCAGAAATAGCAATTAATTTTGCCTTTGCTACCAGCTGAGGTATCATCTTTAATAATTTTTTTTCTTCTTCGATAGATAAAAAATTAGTCTCTTCTGTATCTATCCTTGCGAGTTGTTGTCGATCAGCAATGAGCCTGTTTTTAATAGTCGTGCTGTATTTTTTTTCTTTCACAAAATAGCTAACGTCGGCTCCCGTCTTTTCAAGACCTTCTATTAAATAATTACCAGCAGCATCAAATCCTACTCTTCCTAATGCAAAAGGAGTAGCTTTTAAAGCTAAAAGGTTCAAGACAACGTTACCAGCACCACCTGGCTGCATGGTTTCATCTTGTACATGAAGTATAGGAACTGGTGCTTCCGGCGAAATACGATCGACTTTTCCATAAGTATATTTATCAACCATGAAGTCCCCTACCACCAAAATAGGTTGGGGAAGAAAAAGTTCGGTAATTTTTTTTAGCATTACCATCTAGCATCCTTCAAAATATATTGTTGTACATAATCTTTAACAGCTTCATCCAAAGACATTGTTTGAAAGAGATGTCCTTTCTTTTGCATAAAAGCTATATATTTGCTCATATCGGCACAGGTATAATTTTGATATTGTCCTTTTAAGTTGTCAGGCATAGGAACAAACTCAATATTAGGTTTTTGTCCCAAAGCTTTAAAAAGAGCTACAGCTAAATCTTTCCATGTTGAAGCAATACCTGTTCCAATATTAAAGATACCACTCACTCCTTGAAAAGCTCCATCAATTAAAGTACAAGTCATTCTCACGGCATCTTTTATATAAATAAAATCTCTACACTGTTCACCATCACCAAAATTATGATCATTGGATTTAAACAGTTTGACAATGTTTGTTTCATGCACTTGAGGCGCCATTTTCAAAACCCAAGAAGCCATATGTGCCTTATGGTATTCATTAGGACCAAAAACATTGAAATATTTGAGGCCAACGACTTTATCTAAAGCTCCTTCTCGTTGCAACCACATATCAAAAAGATGTTTAGAAAATCCATAACGATTAAGAGGACGCAATGTTTCTAGTTGATGCTCATTATCTAAAAATCCTAAAGCTCCATCACCGTAAGTAGCAGCGGAAGAAGCATAAATAAAAGGAAGATCGTTTTGCAGCGCAAATTCTGCAAGTTTAATGGAATAGCGGTAATTATTCTTTAAAAGATAATCCCCATCTGTTTCTGTTGTATCAGAACAAGCACCTAGGTGAAGAATTGCTGCTATAGTCGATTTTTTTTCTTGTAAGTATTTCATAAGATCATAACGAGAGACAATATCGTAGAATGATTTACCGACAAGGTTTTTCCATTTTTCTGAATGCTTCAAATCATCTACAAGCAAAAGATTAGTAACACCTTTATCGTTAAGATAACGAACAGTAGCTGATCCTATAAATCCAGCAGCGCCTGTAATAACAAGCAATTGATCATCGAAGAGTTTTGATTGTTTCATAGTATCCTCAAAAAGTAAGAGGATCTAACTATACCATGTATTGGAATTTCTTTGGATAGAAACAAAGGGGAAGAAAATAACGTTTGTTAGTTTAGGTTGTTTTAAATCTCCTAAACAGAAAAAACTAGAACCACTTCCGGTCATTAAAACTGTATGGAAACCTAAATTTTTTAGGTCTAATTTAATCTTATGCATTTGTGGTCTTAGATGAAAAGCAGCCTTTTCCAAATCATTAAAAAACTTAGGAGTGCTGAATAAAAAAGACTCTAGTGCATCTTTCGGATCGATTCCATTATCTATAAGATGCATATTAACATGTTTGTAAACTAAAGATGTGGAAAGATCAAAGTTAGGTTTAGCAACAAAGCCAGTAATAGGGCTTGGAAGAGATGTTTCTTGTAAAATCTCTCCTTTTCCTGTGCAATAAGCCGATCCTTTTGATAGGAAAAAACTAACGTCAGCACCTAATTCTTCTGCCCAAGACATTAATGTTTCTACAGAAAAAGGAAAATCTAAAAGCTGATTAATTCCCCAAAGAGTGGTAGCTGCATTACTACTACCAGCGCCAAGACCTGCTCTTATAGGTATTTTCTTTTTTAGACGAATATCTACATGAAAGTTACGTTTACTTTTTAAGCGAAATAAATCACGAGCTTTTACGACAAGATTGGAAGGGTTTTCTAAAGAAGGTAAAGTACATGTAAAATGATCGTCTTCACAGAGACGAAGTGAAATTTCATCGGCTAAATTAATTGCTTGGAAAAGAGAAGCAATTTCATGAAAACCATCAGATCTTTTCGCTAAAACACGAAAAAATAAATTTAATTTAGCCGGTGAAAGAAGATTAAGTGTTTTCTTCACTTTCTTTTTCTTCAGTTTTCTCTTCTGTTTTTTCAGGTTGTTTTTCTTCTTTGATTTCTTCTTCTTTGATTTCAGCCACAACTTCTGCTGCAGAAACATCTTCTTCAGCAGCTTCTGGCAAGATTTTTAATTTCAAAGAAGCTTCTACACCTTCTTTCAGTTTTATAGGTATATCGATAACACCTGTTTCTTTCACAGATTTTTTTATGGCTATATTTTTCTTTTCTAACTTGTAACCTTCTTTTTCAAGTAGCTCTAAAATATCCCCATGAGAAACCGATCCGTACATTTTTCCTTCTGGATCTACTTTCACATGAACAGTCAAAACAAGACCTTCGAGTTTTTTTGCAAGCTCTTCAGCATCTTTTCTATCGATAACAGCTTGTTTTGCTCGTTCTTCTTTAAGTTTTTCCTGCATGCGAAGTGTATGGACATCAGCAATAACTGCAAGTCTTTGAGGTAAGAGAAAATTTCTCGCATAGCCGCGTCTTACTTCAATAACTTCTCCTTTCTTTCCTAGATCATCCACATCGCTTAGTAGTAATAATTTTTGTTTCATACTTCATTATCTCCTGTATTAATCTTCGGTTACAAAAGGCAAAAGGGCCATATACCGAGCCTGTTTTACTGCTTTTTTTAATCTTTTTTGATAGTAATAAGAAATACCCGAAATACGACGAGGAAGAACTTTGCCTCTTTCTGTTATAAATTCTTTGAGTAGTTCCACATCTTTATAATCGATCTTTTTGATCCCAGAAGCAGTTAAAGGACACTGTTTTCTTTTTTTACTAAAATATTTAATACTCATATCTTCAACTCTGTTTTAAGGGTTTAAATTCTAAATCTTCTCTTACCTTTTCTGTTTGCATAGTACAGAAACGAATAAGATCTTCATGAAGGTGGTATTCTTTCCAAATCTCTTTAACAAGTTCTGGGTCAAGAGAGAAATAAACCACGTAATAGAAACCTTCTCGTTTTTTTTCTATATTGTAAGCAAGTCGGCGACGCCCCATTTCTATTATGTTGTGGACTTCTCCTCCTTTCTCTTCTATGGCTTCAGTAATTTTATCGATAGCCTTTTTGCGAGCTTCATCGCTCAAGGTAGCACTAATAATATACATACCTTCGTAAAGACGTAAGCTTCTCTTTTTCATTAATTGTTTTCCTTATCCGATGGTTTTGTTAATTTTCTTATATTTGCTTCATTCATAGCTTTTTGGATGCCTTCTTTCATCCAAAGTAAAATGATAGAGCAGGCTCTATCTAAAAAGGAGGACATCTTTTTCTTTTCTTCTGATGAGAAGCCTCCTAAAACATGAGATGCCAGAGCTTTTTTCTCATCTGGTCCTCGTCCTATCCCCATACGAAGCCGTGGATAGGTTGGTGTTTTGAGATAATCTTCAATACTTTCCAAACCTCTATGACCACCTGTCCCACTGTTATCTTTCAGCCTCATTTGCAAAAAATCTATATCTGCATCGTCAACGATAACTAGTAAATGGTCAATATCGACTTTATAATAAGCCATACATTTATGAATGGCCTTTCCACTCTCATTCATATAGGTTGTAGGCAGAAGCAGCATTACTTTTTCATCTTCGATGATTCCAGCTGCAAAATAACCTTTGAGTTTATCGCTCTTTTGAAACTTCAGGTTATATTTCTTGGCGAAGTGTTTTACCACTGCAAAACCAATATTATGCCTTGTTTTTTCGTAACGCTTACCTGGATTACCCAGTCCCGCTAGAAGAAAAGTCATGCTCGTTCCTTATCTTTACCCACAACAACAGCTACTTCAGACATAGTATCTAAAGGTATTACATCTTTTGGAAGTGGTATGTCAGAAAGCCTTTTAGCAACTCCCGCATTTAGATCTGTTACATCAATAAAAAGCTCTGTCGGAATGTGTTTTGGTAAGCATTTAACGCGAAGGAATCTGATTACTTGTCGCATGACTCCCCCTGCTTTAACGCCTTCGCACTCTTCAACGCCGGTGCAAGTGATAGGTACTTTTATATTGACAGGACGCTAATCTTCCAACTCTTCAAAATCAATATGAATAATTTGGTAAGATGTCCGATCGTAGTGGATATCTTTAACGATAGCCTTTCTTTTTTTCTTATCTTCGATAAGGGTAAAAACAGTCGTAGATAATTTTCCTTTTTCAAGTTGGCGCAAAACAGCTGCAAAATCTGAGGTTTTCAAAAAAACATTTTCATTTTTTTTGCCTGCAGCATAAACGACAGCTGGGATATTCCCTTCGTTTCTTAGCCGTTTATTGCCACTTTTTTTTATCTCTTTTCGTTCAAATACAGTTAGTTCCATTACTTCTCCCGCTTCTTTCATTACAGTGAAGAAAACTATTTTAAATGCCTTTTTTGTTTTGCAAAACAAAAAAGATTATTTTTTTTCGTTAAAATTTACCTTGATACAGGGGGAGAAGGGAATCACCTACAGCCATTTTCTTAATAGCGCTGGCATAAATAGGAGCTACTGACACAGAAGGATCTTTAACAGCCGCAGTTGTGTTAGTAGTAAAAATTTTATCAATTGCATCGTCCCTGAGCTCTTGTATAAGTGGCCCATGACATAGGGCTACATATATTTTCTTAGCTCCGCCTTCCCGACACAATTTAGAAGCAGCTTTAAGCGTACTTCCTGTCGACATCATATCATCGACAATTAGCACATCTTTCTCTTGTACTTCTCCCATCAAGGCTTCAATTTTAACATCTTTTACACCCACTCGTCTTTTATCCACGACTGCCATAGAGGCTTTAAGATCGTGAGCAAACAAACGTGCTAGCGTATTGCGTCCCACATCCGGTGAGACAACAACTAAATTTTTTACATCCACTTGGCTTTTAATTTTTTCTACTAAAAGAGGCCTAGTTTCTAAGTTATCAACAGGGATATTGAAAAACCCCTGCACTTGTGGAGCATGAAGATCAAAAGTCACTACGTGCGTAGCTCCAGCTGTTTCTAGAAGATTGGCTATAAGTCTTGCTGAAACAGGCTCTCTAGCTGTGGTTTTCTTATCCTGTCTGCCATATGCAAAATATGGCATCAAAACTGTGATCTTATCTGCAGAGGCTCTTTTCAGAGCATCTATTATAAGAAGCAGTTCCATAATATAGTGATCAACTTCTTTTACTGGGCTCTGCAAAACGAAGACATTTTTCCCTCTTACGTTTTGTTTGACCTCTACTCTTGTTTCTCCGTCTGGAAAACGCTCAAGTAGGATCTCACCTAAAGGTTTCTTTAAAAGATCTGCTATTTCCTTAGCTAGCTTTAGATGAGAAGAACCAGAAAAAAATAAAATATTATCTAGTGGATTCATATAAAAAAATTTTGGGGTGGAAGGATTCGAACCTCCGAATGGCAGGACCAAAACCTGCTGCCTTACCCCTTGGCGACACCCCAATTCTATTCAAAAACGCTTCTAATCTTATTCAACTAAATGATTTATATGCAATATAGAATTTTCCAAGATGGTTAAGGCTCAAAAAAAGCTCATATAAAATAAATTTATCAGTACTGAAAACAAGTTTTTTAATAACAGATAATTATTTTTTTACTGGTTTTAAGAAAACTATAAATAAACAACAACAAGCGTTTAATTTATACTTCTGGCGATTATTAAAATTAATAAAGCGAGACTTTATTATGACATCTTTATTACAAACATTAGGTAAGCCTATAAAATACGTAAATGATCAAATAGATCAAGTATTGGATCCTATATTTGAACCACACGCTGAGACTATTCGAGACAGACCAACATTATTTAAATCTATTAGCGTCATTCTGATACTTGGAGGTTTTGCTTTAAATTGTGAAATAGCTGGTCGCTTATGGGCAACAATGGTCAAAAACATGCCTCAATTCTACACAAAAGCAATTGAAAAAATAGCATCGATTACTCATCAAGCTGCCGAGCCTGTTTTCGAATTTGCAGAAAAATTCTTTAAAGTTAAAACTACTTCTTACACTGTGAAAGGATACAACTACCTTGGAGGATTAATTCCGGTAGCAGCTGGGGTTGCTATTGTAGTTGGAGGAATGTCGATATGCGGTATATTATATGGAGCTCCTTTTGTAGCACCTTTATTGCCTGGCTTTGCTTTGTCCATTCTAGGTGCAAAATTGTTGAGTAAAACAAAACCACCTATTGTTCCGGCCCAAGAATAATCTACTCCAAAAACTTCTTTACAATCTCTCATAATGTGTTAAGATCGCACTTTTAAACACAAACCAAATTTAGAAATAAATGAGCAATCATTTTTTTAAATTGAAATTGATGTTCTTATCTTCTTGGAAGATGTCTTTTTAGTTTCAATAACAACTTAAACAAAGGAAAAATGAGAAGAAAATACGTTCTTGGACTATTCATTTGGTTTTTAGCTACCTTATTTTACTTTTTTGAATTTTTCCTTCGTATTTTTTTAGGAACGATCGCTCAAGACATATTGCATGACTTTAATCTTTCGCCTCGTCAATTTTCACTTCTTGGCTCTTCTTATTATTTTGCTTTTGCCATTATGCAATTTCCAGTGGGACTCATTTTTGACAGGTTTGGTATTCGTTTTCCTATGACAATAGCTATTTTCTTATGCGTTTTAGGAACACTTGGATTTAGTATTTCTCACACATTTATTGAAGCTTTTATCAGCCGATTTTTTATGGGGCTTGGTTCTGCTTTTGCTTTTGTTGCTCTGATTGTCTTAGCTTACAATTGGTTTCCAAAAAAGCATTTGGGATTTATGGCCGGTCTTGCTCAACTTTTAGGCGCTATAGGCCCTCTATTTGCAGGAGCTCCTTTAGTCTTTATTCTCCAAAAAATGAACAATGATTGGCGTCTTTTTCTGCAGATCACATCTTATTGTGGTCTTTTTTTGACAATACTTTTCGGATTTTTTCTTCGTGACAAACCCGAAAAACAAAAAAAACATCTCGTCTTGTTAGAAAATCAACAGAAACTCTCACACAAACTATTTTCACTACTAAAAAAATCACAGGTTTGGTTTATTGCGCTATTCTCAGGTATTACTTATGTTTGTCTTCCACTATTAGGAGCTTACTGGGGCACCCTTTATATGCAGGCAAGAGGTTTTTCTTTAGCCTCTTCATCTTTTAGTGTTTCTATGATGTGGATAGGTTTGGCTTTGGGCTCACCTCTTTTTGGCAAGTTTTCTGATTTGATAAAACAAAGAAAATCTATTCTTTTTTTATGTGCTTTTATAGGGCTTGTATCTTCGTCTACTTTATTAATTTTACCCAAACTTCCTATACTTATTTTTTCTATATTGTTTTTTCTGATCGGAGTCGCTGGAAGCGGTCAAAGCCTTGCTTTTGCAACAATAGCAGAGATAGTTCCTAAAAAAATGAGAGCCACAGCACTTGCTATAAATAATACATCTATTACTATCTTTGGAGGACTTTTACCTCCTATTACCGGTATCTTAATTAACATCTCCATGGCTAAAAGCTCTACACATCTTCTTGTTGAATCCAATTACATACCGGCTCTTTTTATGATCCCTGTTTTATTCAGTCTCGGCTGCATAATTTCACTTTTCTTAATTAAAGAAACATACATCAAAGAACATGGTGAACTTGTTATGACAGCTGAAAATAAAAAATAAAGAAAGATGGAAAAGATTTTATTTATTTCAAATGCTTTAACAAATCAATGAGTCTCCATAATCCAAGCAAAAAGGAACCTATCATAATTATTAATATATTTCTCTTTTTCGTTCTAAAGAAAGAATAGAGACAATAAAAAGAAATGATAAATTGCAAACTAATAAATATAATTTCCTTTTTTTCAAAGATAGACATACATTTTCATCCTCACTCTTTTAACGCCCAATCTTGTGGACTTTCTTTTACGTCTCCAGAACATGATGAATCAAATTCTTTTACCTTGATAGGTGGAGACTTTAACGTTTTTTTTCTATCCCTTACCTCTTTAAAAATTTGAAAAGCTTCTTTGATGTCATTATATGCTTCCATGGAACTTTCAACAAACAATGTTGTAGTTCCCGCTGCAACTATAAAATTGCCTTCTTTTATGGCTAAAATTGCAAAAGTTCCTTCTAATAAAGCTTTTGATATTTCTTTTGCTCCTTTTCCTAAAATATCCCAAGCTTCCTTATTTCTTCGTTGGCATGCTTCTAGAGTATCGCTTTCTTTTTCATTATTTTTATGATTACTGGAATCAGAATCTTTAATGATTAAACCTATAATAGGACCTGTCAAAAATTCTTCTCTATTCCTATTAGCATTTTCTTCGTAAAGATCTCCAAATACATATGTTCCAGAAAAAATAAAAAGATAAAAAATGAATTTTTTCATCGACAGAACTCCTGGATAGATCAGGAAAAACGCATCTTACTTTTTTCAATTTTTAATAACAAAGAAATTATTTTTTTCTGAATATAAAATTAATATTCTCATTCTAGTTGCTTGCGTTTAAATGAGAATTTTGATTTTCTCACATTTAGGGAGAGAGAGTTATGCATATTGTTCATATTGCATCAGAAATAGCGCCTCTTGCAAAAGTTGGAGGTCTTGGTGATGTTGTGGGAGGCTTGTCAAAAGCTCAAGCAGAAAGTGGTCATAAAGTAGAGGTGATACTGCCTGCTTATTCTTTTTTATTTAATCATCCAATTTATTGTGATTGCACTTTTGAAACAGAGAAAAAAGAAAAGATCTCCATTTTTAATATGATGTATAATCATTGCATTCTTTCTTTGATTCATCCACATAGCAGAAAAAACCTATTTTCAAGAAAGAAAATCTATGGTTACAAAGACGATGTAGAAAGATTTTTATACTTTGCAAAAGCAGCATTTGACTATCTCCTTTTCAGAGATGAAACCATTGATATTTTGCATCTTCATGATTGGCATACATCAATTATTTCTCTTTTAGTCAAAGAAAAATCAAAAGATCTCAATGTCAAAAAAAGCATACTTACTCTTCATAATCCTCGTTATCAAGGAAGCTGTAATAGAAGAAAATTTGCTCTTTTAGGAGTCGATCCAAAGAAATATCTCAAGCCATCACTTTTACAAAATGGCAAAAAAAATAACCTCAACCTGTTAAAGGGAGGTCTTATTTATAGTGATCAAATCACAACTGTTTCTCCGACTTATGCTAAAGAGCTGCAACTTTCTTCTTTTAGTTTTAATCTTCATCCTCTTATGAAAAAATATAAAAGCAAAATACACGGCATATTAAATGGGATAGATACAAGCATTTGGAATCCTAAAAAAGATCCTCATATTTTTAATCACTATTCAAGCAAAAACAGCGCTAAAGCAATAATGCTTGCCAAACAGAAAAACAAGTTAGTTTTGCAAAAAAAGCTCAAAATGAAAAAAAACTCCAAATTTTTAGTATCAAGTATTGGGAGACTTGCTACACAAAAAGGACCTGATCTAATCGCTGACGCAATAGAGTATACATTGCAAAAAGGCGGCCAATTTATACTGCTTGGGATAGCTGAGACCAAAATAATCGATCAAAAATTCAAAAAATTACAAAGAAAGTATCAAAACAATCCAAATGTCGCTTTTCTTTTTACCTTTAATGAAAAGCTCTCTCGTCTTATTTATAGCAGCTCAGATTATATAATTATTCCGTCTCGCTATGAGCCTTGCGGTTTAACACAGATGATAGCTTTTCGCTATGGCACTATTCCTATAGCTAGAAAAACAGGAGGCTTGGCGGATACCGTTATTGAAAAGAGTAAAAACCAAACTGGTTTTTGTTTTACTCCTTATTCTAAAAATGCTCTTCGAAAAGCTTTAGATAGAGCTTTTCAGTTTAATGGGACAAAGCGCCAAAGCTTGATAAAGAAGATAATGAATTTAGATTATTCTTGGGATCGTTCTATGAAAGAATATCTTAAGATTTACCGTCGCCGCCGCTAAGAATTTTTTTCAAATAACGTCTGTGCACATAAATATATTCTACGGCTGTTAAAGCGCTAAAAATAGCAGCAAAAGCAATCGCTGTGATGCTAATGAAACGAAGCATCTCTAAAGAAAGATATCCTAAGGTAAAAGGTATCATTAATACGACAATAAAAATATTCACAGCTGCTTGAATAATAGCTTTTGTTTTACCGGATTTTCTAGCTCCTAGTGCAAAACCTTCAAAAGCACAAACTGTACGAAGTGTCGTTATGATGAATTCCCTATATAGAAAAATAAAAACTAATAAAAGAGGAGCTGCTATCCACCCTTGAGTATAGGTGAAAAATACGATAATCCGAGTAATGCTATCTGCCATGGGATCTAAGACTTTGCCAAGATCGGTTACTTGATTTTTTTTTCTCGCTAAAAACCCATCAATGATATCGGTCAGTTCACACAAAATGAGAATAATCAAAAGAATATAAGGCAAATAAATAACAGGAATACCAAGCCACTGATATTTCAGATAAAATAAGGGAAATAAGGGAATAATAAAAATCCTTAAAATAGTAAAGAAATGTGCGATATTCACTTATAACCTCAATTTAAAAGATGAATTTTGCACTAAATTTTGAAAAGAATCAAGGATAGAAAAAAGAGGAAAAATCAAACAGATTTTTCCTCTTACAAATATCGAAATAACTTATTGAATGATAAAAATATTAAGCTACTGGAGAGACGATTCTATTAGCAAATTGAGCTTCAATCCTTTTTGCAGTTGCTAATGCCTTTGGATCTAATTTTCCTTTCTCTCTTACTAAATCTCTCAAATATTGGACTTTTCTTGCTAATTCATGACTAATTCTTGTTGAAAATGTATTTTTATTAGCTTTCATAGCTTCAAACATTGATACAACAATGCTCAATGCTTCTTCAACTGCTTGTGGGGATAATTTTGCGAATGCTTCTGATACCAAGAATCGATTTAAGACTTGATTGACAGCCTTTGGAAGGACACTTTTTCCTTCTATTCTCATAGGATACCTCGCGTTTAAATCTACATTTCAATTA
>Ga0180438_10005640_pt1 | contig 17291 bp, 15 predicted proteins | sample SS_ome_12_FD_132455 | JGI IMG/M metagenome (GOLD analysis project Ga0180438, IMG submission 132455) | Hypersaline lake sediment archaeal communities from the Salton Sea, California, USA - SS_3_D_2 metaG | ecosystem: Environmental > Aquatic > Non-marine Saline and Alkaline > Hypersaline >...
CACTTTCACGGTAACGGAAGTACCCAGGGCTGTATCAGCAAAAGGCGCAAAGTGGGCCACATTCACCACTGGTGTCAGGTCGAAACCAGTGATAGAAGTAACCGCCAGCGGCCAGGTGTTAGCACCACCAATTGCAAACACATCGATAATATCGCCGTCTTCCAAACTTACCGAAGGCAAGTCCAGCGCTACAGTTGCGCAGCTAGTACCTACCAATGCAATCTTCAGATTGTAGTCACCAGCGGGCAACACGAGGTACGGGTCAGTGAATTCCTTATATGAAACATTTGGCACAACGACTGTGTTATCGTCTGTGCAGATATCCACTGCAGTGCCGTTGTCAGAAAAGGGTGCCATATGGGCGATGCGCAGCTTGCCATTACCTGCTGCAGGAGGTGTGGTCTCGTCCACCAGAGCAAGCAGTTCCAGGTCCTGATTTACGCCGTCACCAATAGCCGCCACACTGTAAACTGTATCATCAGCCAGGTTCACGGTAGCGCTGATGGCTACTGTGGTGGTGCCTGTGGGAACGATCTCAAGAAGGTGCTGGCCTGCCGACAGTGATACACCGGTTTTAATGTCACCATACTTAAAGTCTGGTATCGCTTCACTCCCGTCTACTTTTACAGTTACAGAGGTTCCCTCTGACGAATCCGCAAATGGCGCAAGGTGCGCCACGTTAACCACTGGGCCAGCTGATACACTACCAGGTTCTGCAACCTGCGCCAGGGGCGCTGCAGAACCGGATACAGCTTCCGATGGTGTACTTGGTTCACTGGCAAACGCCAGACCAAACGATGAAACGATCAAACCTACAAACAAAAATATACTTACTAAACTACGTATGCTGGATTTCATATAATTTATCCTCCATTGAATTCTTTCAACCTTTATATTGCACGAAACAGGCTTGACGATAGTTTTTCCTGGTTGCGCGCGACCGCCATAAATTCCCCATTAGCCTCCATCATACGAGGTAATTGGTAGGAATTTATGAACCGAATTTTTCAACATGCCTTCCAGCATTACCCGGAAGACGCCACATCTCGAATGACATTCTTCAAATTACCGCTGTTGGCCTCCTTGATAAGAAAGCAGTCTGCACCCACAGCTAAAGCCTGCGCTTCATAGCCGGGATATATTGAAAATATGATCACCTTGGTGTCAGGCCAGCGCTTTTTTATTTGTTGGGTAGCCTGCAGCCCGTCCATCACTGGCATGCGCACATCCATCAAAACAATATCAGGCTGTGCTTCATCGACAACCGAAATTGCCTCCTCACCGGTGGAAGCCTGGTGGGTAACCTGCATGTCGGAAACAAATTCAAGAATCGCTTTCACTCCTTCACGCGTCCCTTCTTGGTCATCGACGACCAGGATAGACAACTTGTTCACCAGGCTGTCCTGGTTTTGTGAGAGGTGCGGATTGCTTCCATGTAAATTTGGTGGATAATATAGTCGAAAAGGTGCTCCCAGTCATTGACAAGTTGATGAAATCTGCTTAAACAAAAACAACTTCCAACAGGCAGTTATTTTAATCAATTGCTGCATTTTCAGCAGCAAATGTTTACAACGAAAGCATTTTATACAATTCCACCCATCTACAACTCGTCATCCACGTCCACCAGACCCGAACGCAGAGCGTACAATGTCGCCTGGACACGATTAGCCAGATGCAACTTGTCCAGGATGCGGCTAATGTGAGAACGAACCGTCGCTTCTGCTATAACCAGCTGTTCAGCGATCTCCTGGTTATCTGCCCCTCTGGCTAGCAGGTCCAACACCTCAACTTCACGGTCAGTGAGCGGTTGTGGAGCAGGCTTTTGCGGTTCCGGCTGGCTGATCTCCTGCAGGAGTTTGCGGGCAATATCAGGATGCAGTGCTGGTTCACCGCGATAAACCTGACGAACGGCCGATATCAACTGCCTGGAGCCCGTGTCCTTTAGCAGATAACCATGCGCGCCTGCCTTAATAGCCGGGAAGACCATATCATCTCCGCTGTAAGTGGTGATTACCAGGAAGCGTATATCTGGCTGAAGGCTAGCAATGCGCTGGATAGCGTCCACCCCGTTCATTTCCGGCATGATTAAGTCCATCAGAATCACATCCGGCTTAGTATTCTCTGCCTTCTTGATCGCCTGCCTCCCATCACCAGCTACCCCCACTACCCGGATATCTTCAAATTCCTCTAACAATGCCCGCAGTCCGCGCTGGACAATCTCGTGATCATCAACAATCAATACTCGGATAGGTGAAGAGGTCATGTATCTACCTGCACATGTACTGAGGTACCGCTGCCCAGAGAAGTTTCCAGCGTGAGATCTCCGCCTATTCCGACAACACGCTCCTGCATATTTCGCAAACCATAACCGCCTGCGGTTTTGGCAGCGTCCAGGTCAAATCCTACCCCATTGTCTGTGATGGAAAGACAGCAACCTCCTGGATGGAATTCCAGCAAAACAGTGACCTGCTCTGCCTGGGAGTGTTTGAGGGAGTTGTTCAGCGCCTCCAACGCCACAGCATACAATTCCACTTCCAGTTGTCTTTTTAGCGCTCGCTCACGCTTGACTTCAAAATGGGTCTTGAGACCTGCCCGGGTTTCCACCAATTCTAACCGTTCCTGCAGCGCACCCGCCAACCCCACATCCTCCAGTACCGGCGGGCGCAGTTCAAATAACAGCAAGCGCATATTCGCCAGAGCGCTCTGGCTCAGGTTCTGTATCTGGTGGATATGCGCCTCGGCAGTTTCGATCTTGCGCTTTGAGATCGCTTCATCAGCAGCGCTGGCAAACAGGTCCAGGCTGTATAAGGATTGGGTGACTGAATCATGTAAATCACGCGCTAACCGCTGGCGCTCTGCTACAGCTGCTGCCCGTTCAAGCTGCTCCTGCATATGCTTATTTTCGGTTATATCAGATAACACGCCCTGTACTCCCACTACTCTCCCTTCGACGCGGATGGGCTGGCTGGACACCCGCATCCACCGCAGTTCACCCGAGTCAGTTAAAACGCGGTATTCCTCTGATCCAGGAGAACCGCTCCTTACCAGTTCTTGGAAGTTGTCCTGTGCGCGTTCCAAATCCTCTGGTAGGACAAATTTTGTGAAAGGCAGGCCTATAATTTGTTCAGGGGGAAGCCCGAGAAATGAATGGACAGCAGGACTCACATAGGTTAGAACACCCTGTAGATCAATCGCATAAATGACATCGTCAATTTTTTCCACCAGCTCGCGGTATTTTTCCTCGGAAGTTCGCAGCAGTTGGTCCATCCGTTTACGTTGGGTGATGTCCTCATGAGAAGTAACCAGCCTTACGCCTTCTGTGCTGTAAAAGCGCGTCACACGCATTACGAACCAGCGTTCTTCCAAAGGGCTGTGACAGGGATACTCCATCAAGAATTCATCACGCTGCCCTTTTATTACCTCCCGCATTCCTTCAGCTGCCCGACTGGCGCTTTCACTACCTTCAGAGGAGGCCGCTTCCGTAACCTGGAAGTAATTGCTGCCCAACCCATAATCTACCCGGACCAATCCATTTTGATCTGCAAATCGCCTCCAGGAAGCGTTCACAGCCAGGATTGTCCCGGTGCCATCGAGTATGGCGATGTGGGATGACAATGAATCTAGAGTAGACTGCATGAATTCCTGTGAGGTTCTTAAGGTTTCTTCAGCACGCTTTCGCAGTGTAATATCGCGGTTGATCGCAAGAACACTGACTGGCCTTCCGCGCTCATCTCTGACCATGGAAACAGAGGCAAGCACATAGATTGGTGTTCCATCCTTACTCCGTTGGATGGCTTCTCCGTGCCATATACCCTCTTCCTGGAATTGTGCCAACACCTCTTCGTTCGAATCATCAGGATATTCAGTCGGTAAAACCGTTTCAACAGATTTGTCGATGACTTCCTCAGCGCGCCATCCATAAAGAGATTCTGCAATGCTGTTCCAGGTCTGTATCTTAAAATCCAAATCCGTAGTAATGACAGCATCTGATATGTTCTTTAATAATGTTGCCTGGTAGCGCAACGCATCTTCAGCTTTCGTTTGCAAGGTGATATCGCTGGTGGTGGTTACTACACTGCTAATCTGTCCTGCTTCGTCGAACACCGGCGCTGCGTTGGAAGATATATAGCGCTTTGAACCATCCGGCAGTTCAAAGGATAGACGCACGTCGTGCACGCTTTGACCACTTTTCATCACCCGCTTGAAGGGGTACTGCTCGTCGCGGATGGGTTTCCCATCTTCAGAATAGATTTTCCAAAGTTGATAATTATAACTGCGCCCGATCAATGACATTGCTCCAACCTGTTCCGCAATTTGTGTGATCAGGTTGTTGGCGAATATGATCCGGCCTTGCCTGTCAAATACCATAATGCCAACCGGGCTGGTGTCCATGATCTGTGTCAGCAGGTCGCCTTCCGATCGTAAGATTGGCTTTACCTGCTTATCCGCTTTTGTGGGATTATCCAATGTTTAGACCTCCCCCCATCTGTTATCCATGGTGATTAATAAAAACTAACAAGCAGGGTACTGTCTCAATGCAGCACCCCGTGCCTCTCTCTGAGATAAAGTCCTGACTTTTGAGCTCCGGGATGAATTTCATAACAAACAATTCTGCCATATGTGCAGTTTTTACTTGATGGACATTGAAAATGCGCACTTAAAACTGGATTATAGCATTATTTAAATATGAAAATTTTTTCAAATAGAACATCCGTATTATTTCAGAAAGTTTATACATATCAATGTTTCTCCATTACTCCAACACAATTTGTGCCTGGTTAAAGTTTACAGAAGGATATTATTCTCTGGAACCGTTACCCTATCATGCTGGTGAAGCGAAAAAATAGCCGGATTTATGTTCGCGAATGACACTGTTCCTGCTTCCAAAGTTAGTCAGAAAATCAACACCAACGAAACTAAAAGCCTTTCGATAGCATAGGCTACCAATCTAGAATAAGATTTTTGCTTTAAATTTCTTCATTTGAAGAGTCAATGACCCAACGACATTGATTGGCGGCAGGTCGGGAGGTTTTTTTTGAATGAGTACAGTTGATACATTGATGATGCTTTTGCCTGCAAAGTTGTTCCCAGTGCAAATTGATTAGAAAAGTTATCCATTGAACTAAAAGGGAAAAAATGAACAAAATCTTTGACTATGACAGACACCAGCGAAACCCGCCAAGCGGCAGAAAGCATGGGAAAAATACTGGAAGCACATGGTCACCAGTGCCGGGTGCACTCCGTGAAAAATTTTGAACCTGAAGAGGTAAAACAAGCCAGACTGATTTGTATAGGACCTCGGGTTAAAGATCCTTGTATTATCAAGCATCAAACCACCGAATCCATTATGCAATTCATAGAAGAGATGGGAAAATTGGACGGCAAGCAAATGGTGGTATTCTACACATATATGCTGGCTGACAAATTCAGCCTGCGACAGCTCCTGGACGGTTTGGTGCCAAGAAATCTCATCCGAGGAAGCCATTAGACGTTTCCGATCCAGCTTCAGGATCAGGTGCTGCACTTTTCCGGAATACGCCGTCGTTTCCACTCAGGGCGGCGCCTTGCCGCTGGATAAATCAGTCAGCTTGGAGCAAGGCTCTATGTCCGCAATCAACCCGCTGACCGCCAGCGCTTTTCTGGAGATCGCCAGAAAAGGTGGGCATAAATCCATTGTGCTGACAGCCGCAGCAAGTTCCCTCGGTCAAATGATCAACCGGCTGGGACAGAGTGAGGGCGTACAGCTCATCAACATTGTCCGGCGGGAGGCGCAGGTGGAATTACTCAAAGCGGTCGGCGCAATGATCGTAATTAACAGCAGCCTGGCGGACTTCGAACAGCAGCTTCATGATGTCTGTCACAAGTATAGTACCCGCCTGGCATTTGACTCGGTCGCTGGACCGATGACGGGACAACTGCTCAAAGCGCTGCCGGAAGGGAGTAAAGTATCCGTTTTCAGCGCGCTTTCCAATGAAAATGTACAGGTGGGGCCTGACCAGTATATATTTGAAAACAAATCTGTCGATGGCTTCTGGCTGGGACCCTGGTTGTTTGACACCAAGAATTAAATTCAAGTCTTGATGATGTGGCGGCGTACACAAAAGCTCATTGCGACCGACCTGCGGACAGAAGTCCGGATCCGCTACCCTTACCAGGAAGCAAAGGCCGCCGTTCAGGACTATACAAGCCAGATGACTGGGGGTAAAGTGCTGCTCACGCCTGATGATTAATTCCCATTGTTGGTGATTCCGAGGTGAGTAGTATAATTTACCTGATTCGCTCTAAATTTCTTCCGAGTTTAATAAATCGAGAACTTCATATCCAATTGAATGCGCTTGTTTTTAACCGCTATCTCTGGGAGGAAAAAACCCCATGAACATAACAATCGTGTATGACAGCTCCACCGGCAAGACCCGCCAGGCATCTGAAGCGATGTGTAAATTATTTAAAGGTCACGGCCACCAGTGCCAGGTATACTCCGTCGGAAAGATCAAACCGGAGGAGGTCAAAAACGCTCACCTGATTTGTGTAGGAACCTGGGTTAAAGGTCTCTTTATTATCAAGCAGCATCCCACCGAGGCCTCCATGCAGTTTATTGATGAATTGGGTGACCTGAATGGTAAGCGGGTAGTGGTGTTCTGCACCTACCTGCTGGCGGCAGGATCGACTTTAAAACAGATGTCGCACGCGCTGCAGGCGAGCGGCGCCGAAGTGGTCGCCCGATTCAAATACCGCGGTCCCGTACCGGGAAGCAAGTTCACATCCTTCGCAGCCTCCATATAAAAACTGACTTAATATGGAGTGCGGGAGCATGGCGCGCATTCCACAGGACTCTATCGGGTTAGTGCACGCAAAGATGTTTTGGTACTTAAACCTGGCACATACTGATCGTCCTATAAACAACAGTTACACCCAGCGAACATCAAAATTGGGAAGGGATGAGATGGACAACTCAGACAAATTTCTACAAATGGCGCACGCGATGAACTCCCTGCGGGAGCCCATCTTTCGTTCCGCTTTCCAAGCGCTGGATTTACCAGCCGGCAGCCTCGGCCTGGATGCCGGCTGCAGCATCGGGCTGCAAAGCCTGCTGCTGGCGGAAGCTGTCGCGCCCGGGGGACATATCACCGGTCTCGACCTCTCGGCGAAGTTTCTGGATTACGCCGCAGACATGGTGAAGCAGGCTGGCTTATCGGAGAGCATTTCCTTCCGGAAAGGTGATGTAAGCCAGCTGCCCTTCGAAGAGGACACCTTCGATTGGGCCTGGAGCGTAGACTTGGTTGGATATGCTCCCATGGAACCGGTGCCCCTTTTAAAAGAACTGGCACGCGTGGTGAAACCAGGCGGCACGCTGGCGCTGCTGGCCTGGTCATCGGAAAAACTCATTCCAGGCTATCCAGCGTTTGAAGCGCGCCTTGGCGCGACAACCCCTGGGATTGCCCCTTTCACCAGGGGAAAGAATCCACAGCAGCACTTTCCGCTTGCCCTGGGCTGGTTCCGGGAGGTGGGTTTGGTTGATAACAAAGCCCAAACATTCGCCGGCAGCGCTTTTGCCCCGCTGACAGACGACCAACGCAGCGCCTTGCTCGCGCTCTTTGAGATGCGCTGGCCAGGCGTGCAGGCGGAATTAACACAGGAGGATTGGAGAGAGTACCAGCGTCTTTGTTTGCCAGAATCTCCTGATTTTATACTAGATCATCCTGATTACTACGCCTACTTTACCTATTCCATGTTTCAAGGCAAGGTCGCTGAGTAACACGCATATAAATTCTCGCATTTGGCAGCTCCCCAAACAAAACAATAAAAACAACCCTACCTGCAGTCAAAAAGAACGAGGCATAAACATGAAAGTACTTGTTATCTCAGCCAACAGCCTGCCTTCCGCGCCATCAGGTCCGGCCTATATCGCTGGCGTAGCGCTCGCGGCTGGTCACACTGTTGAAACCTTCGAAGCGCTGTTTGCGCATGACCTTGAGGCGGATCTCAAGCAGCAAATCAAAAGCTTCAAACCGGACGTGGTCGCTGTTTCCATTCGGCTCGTGCATGCATATATGATTGATGAGAGCGCTGAGCACGGCACAAAGCATCTTGATTTGCGGGGCAGAGTTAAACAGATCGTCGATTGTGTTCGAGAGAATTCAGATGCGCACATTGTTCTGGGAGGCCCCGGATTTAATTACTACGGACTTGATTGGTTGGAATACCTGAACCTCGACTACGGCATCCGGGGGGAAGCCGAGTTCTCTTTCCCCCAATATTTAGATGCGCTGCAGGAAAGAGGAGATATTTATCGTGTTCCAGGATGTGTATATAGGGAAAACGGTCATTTCGTCAAAGTTCCAAGGGAATATGTCGAGGACATGGATGCTGCCGCGTATCCTGCATACCAACTTTTTGACCTCAAACTATACGCTGAACACGGTATCTCGCCCGCCATTGTCACCAAGCGCGGCTGTGAGTTTAACTGTACCTATTGTCCCTACAGTGAACTGGAAGGAAAACGCTACCGGCTCAAATCTTCCAAACGAGTAGTAGATGAAATTGAACATATCTATAAAACTGGGTATCCCAGGATGGTCACCTTCTGTGACAACAACTTCAATGTGCCCAACAACCACGCCCTTGCGGTTTGCCAGGAAATCATCAACCGCCAGCTGGATATAACCTGGGGCACAGGCACAATAAAACCGCTTAATGTCACTGGCGATGCCTGCCGCCTTTATAAAGAATCCGGATGCAGTTACCTGGGTCTATCGGTGGAAAGCGCCTCGACCAGAATGCTGAAACGCATGCAGCGCGGCTGTACTGTTGATGACATCCGCCAGTCTCTGATCAGTCTCGCCAATTCGGGTATCCCCTTCGGAGCCTCTCTGATGTTTGGCGCGCCCGGCGAGACGCCCGAGACAATCTCTGAAACGCTTTCGCTGATGGATGAATACCATGTGCCGGATGGCGTGTGGGTCACCATTGGGATTTGTTTGTGGACAGACCGCCAGCAGGTTCTTTCAGACGCACGCGCCGACGGCCAGCTTGATAATGACGACCAGCTTTTCAGCGGCGCCAATTATGTGTCTCCGCAGCTTCCAAAAACCTATATGGAAGAGTTAGTAGAGTCTTTGCGTGCAAAAGATGGATATACCGTCCAGGTCAATAAATTGTATGATGATTCCAATAGGTGACCTGGCCAACTGAATGCTGCCTGGTAATTAACAATCACCTGATTTTTTAATAGCTAAACACCCGTTTTCGCTGGACAAAAATTGTCACCATCACCGGTCCAGAAATTGGTGATGATTTAAAACTATCCGGAAAAAAGATGATGCCAAATTACTCTTAGGCTCAATCGCGAATGAGAAAAATACCCATGGAACACTCGCTCTTCGTAATGACGGCAAGTTCATTATTCAAAAGAGGAATTTGATTATTTTTCTGTTTCCTTTTCTCCAGAAATCAACAGTTCTTTCCGTTCCCGAGGCAGCTTCTTTATCGCCCGTTCTCTTTTCATAGCCTCCCCCTGTGAGCTCGCCGCTTCCGAATAAACCAGCTTCACCGGTCTCCTCGTTCGGAGATATTTAGCGGATTTTGAATCGACCTGGTTGTGTTCGCGCATCCGGCGCTCGACATCCACTGTTATTCCCGTATAGAAGGTGCCGTCGCTGGCTTGCGCGATATACACCATCCAGGTCGACTTGCCCGGCGCACCTTCTATCATTGAGCTGGTTCCAGAACAAGCAGGTCATGTTGGCCTGCTTCAGCATCTTCATGTCCCCAGTTGGATGGGTGGTATTCAAATTGGCGCCACGGGTCTATAAAATGGTCGTAGTAGCGATGCCCAGGATGGCCGCTCTGCCCGAGGTTATGTATCATCAAAGAATTGCCCAGATCTCCCAGGTCAATCACCTGCCGCAGTGCCGGTATACAGATCACCTCATACGGCTCCTTTGCCGACCAGCAGGTCTTCTGGATAACCGTTTCGCTGCCGCTGGTTTCAAAAGGACCCCGGTTGAAGATATTTTCGATCAGTCCGATTCCTGAACTGCCTAGAGTAGGATTTCGGAAAGTAATCGTGTGCAGTTGACCCCAACGCCAATCCTCCAGCCTTTCACCAAATCGCTCAACCCCCTCTCGATACGCTCTTTCAAAGGCCCTTTTTAATATTTCATCCCGGTTTTCTACTTTATCCGTGCTAATATCATCCCACCAGGTATTATCCGCTTCCTGCAGCAGCAGGTACACCGTGTCAGAAGCGGCGTGGTCGCCATTGGGGTGCGCATCTGGAGGCAGTTGGTCGTGGAACGTCTCGCGCAGCAAGCCCACCCAGAATATATTGTAAAGCGCGGCCTGCGGGCTGTCCATTAACATCTGGGCATCCCATTCCAGCAGCAAATCGCGCGCCGCAGAAATCTCAGGCTCTTCAAATGAAATTTTTTCAATATAAGGGAGCACCTCCAGCGTGGACAGGTTCTGGTTGTCGGTTTGAATAGCAGCCAGATCCTGGATGGATATCCCGTCTGTATCCCCTTCAATCAAATCCACCGCCCGCTGCGCTCTCTGGCCGCGGTCCTGTTCCATAGCGATCAGGTAAGTATATTCGCCAGGGCGAATCTGCGGGTTATTCGCAGTGGCGATATAGCCCTGTTGGGGATTAAGCACCTGCGGCGCCTCATGAAAGGGTATCGCTCCGGTCCATTGGTAATCGTCGTTCCATCCGGGAACCGGCAGTGTCCCGTCGCCGCCTGCCCGGATAGGTACGATACCCGGCATTTTATAACCGATATTCCCGTCCACATCCGCGTACAACCAGTTCTGCTTCCCTGCTTGAAAAAATTGCAGCCCCTCTAAAAATTCATCCCAATTGCCCGCTCTCAGCACCATCAAAATTGCCCGGATCGATTGGGCTGGTTTAAGCGCCGTCCAGGCATACGTCAGCGCATACAATTCAGGCGCCTGCCCGTTATGGGAAAATTGAGTCTGTTCGATCATCCTGTCCGTAGCCACCACGCCGTTACGTGTGCTGCGCACAAAGATCACTTCTGGTTCATCCCAACCCCTCACTTCGATGACCTCCTTACGGTTATCCATGTCCACCCATTCGCCGTTCACTTCGTACTGGTTGGGATTATCTGGATTGATGCGCTCGATGAATACATCCTCTGCATCGAAAGCCGCATTGGTCAGCCCCCAGGCGATTCGGTCGTTATGCCCAATTAAAATGCCGGGTATACCTGCCAGCGAAAATCCGCGCAGGTCGTAATTGCACACTTCCGATTTTTCAATGCAGTGCAGCCCAATCTCATACCAGATAGCCGGCGTGTTAACGCCCATATGCGGATCATTCGCCAGCAGTGGGGCGCCGCTGGTTGTCCTCTCTCCTGATATTGCATAGCTGTTCGATCCCCCAGAGGCGCCAAAGCCCAGATTCGCCAGCCCTGCTGGCAGCTGATCAGATGGACGAAATCCCTCTGCAACCTTTTTGAGGTATTCGATCTCACCCTTTCCCAGACCTAAGTCTCTTCCAGCCGCGATGACATCCGTACCGGCGATTTCTTCAGCCGGTATGATAGCCGGTCGATCCTCCCTGTACTCAGGATGCAGATAAGCGTACATGTCCCAGCCAACCGCTGACAGCTGCTGTATGTTGCGCAATTCCGTACGCATCTGGTCCGACTGGTCGAACATCATCATATAGCCCCACATTAGTGAATCAACCGGGGTGTATGGCTCTATCTCAAACTCCACGCCCTGTAACCCTAATAAGGCGAATTCCAGTCCCAGCTGTGCTGGATCACGCGAGCTGATATATGCATTCACACCTTGCGCATATGAATCCATCACCAGCCGCGATTCATCATCCAGCATTCCATACAATTCTTCGCTCAAGGCTTCAAAACCAAAATGGCGCAGGTATAAATCCGTTTCCAATGTCGCTTCGCCAAATATTTCAGAGAGACGGCCTGCCCCTAAACGGCGTTGAAACTCCATCTGCCAGAATCGCTCCTGGGCATGCACGTAACCCTCAGCGAAGAACAGGTCTTCCGTCGTGTGGGCGGTGATATGCGCAACGCCGTATTCATCCCGTAAAATTTCTACCGGCTGCTGCACCCCGTTGATTTCGATGGTCCCATTTGTTTGCGGGTATGCCCGCTGCATAAACCAGGTCCAGGCAGCCCACAGGATAAGCCCCAGAATAATGATCACAATTAAAATAATACCAACCGTCTTTAACCCCTTGCGATTTTTCATTTCTTCTCCTCCTCAATTATCCATCCAGGCAAAGATCACTACCCCAACAGAATAGACTGATTTTTTTATGCTGGTACTCCTCAACAGTGTTATAACCCTGCCGGTAACTTCAAGTTTCTCAACCGGATAAAACTACTGGTTGGTTACTGGATATCGCTGAGAAAATTGTTGTAAGATATAAGAAGTCCCTCGATTAATAAAAAAGAAGCGAAAAATAAAACCCTGTTTACTTTGCGCTTCTATGAATAAACCGTACTGAAAAAACTGTTGGGATTGCTATCCCCCGGGCACACCCGTCCCCGCATTGGCCTCAACCTGGTAAGTATAGCCATCCCTCATCCTTCTGGCATCAGAAAGATGTTTCATGACATACTGGCCGCAGTTGCTGCCGATTTTATTCTCTTCCACTTCCCCAATGCTCAAGATGACCTGGTACCCGGCTGCTTTCAAGTCTTCGATAACCTTATAGTCCCCATTCCCCTTAGTAACATCAATATAGGAAGTTAACCCGCTGTCAATCGCCTTGTAGGTCGGGTTGATCGGGGTAATTTTGATCAGGTATTTCTGGGGTGAGAAATAGTCCAACAGTACACCCGCTTCGATCGGCGTATCCTCCGCCAGCGCGAAGTTCAACGTTATCTTACGGTCTCCTGTTTTATAAAACTTTTCGCCGTAGGAAGCCATCTGATTAAAATCCCAGGTTTTGACCGGTACGATTTGGCGGCGTTTCTCGAGGTCAGTGGTGTGAAGTGAAAACTGAAATTGGAAATTTCCGCCCGCGTAATGTTTATCTTTAATCTCCAGCATCCTGTTCATGAACGGCTCCACACCGTGTGGAGCGATGGTGGAAAGTGAAGGCATCAAACCCGGCGCTTGATACAGATTCGGAAGATCATCCATGACATCCAGCACTGCCGGGTTGAAGGCCGGCTCACCCATCCTGGAAAACTGGATTTTGAATTGCGCGCACGGGATGACCCCATCCGCATAGTGCTGGCGCACCAGGTAATCAATTTGCGCAATGATTCCCGCTTTGGATACTTTGCCGTGGTAAAAGCCGCCCGCATCGCACATCGCGCACTCAACCGGACAGCCATAAAGCGTGGATACCAGAAGCACCCATTTTTCCTCACGCGCTTTCGGCGGTGCTAAGGCTTCCACAAACTCGACCCATTCGCCGGGGCCAAATTCCGCTATATAGACTTTTGCTATGTCTGCATTTCCTGCATTACCAATAATTCTCACTATTCTTTCCCTTCTTCTCTTCTTAAATAAATATCCATAGCCGCCCGGACCCCATCCCCCACAGCGATCGAGGTCTGTCGGTAAATATCGTTTTTAACGTCCCCGATCATGTATAGAAGCCCACTGGACATCAATACTTCCATCCTACCTTGAATTTTTTCGGACAAATAACCAATATTTGGAACCCTACCTATTGCTGCGATGAGATAATCGATGCTGAACTCGCAAGTCCCCTCATCTTTTATAAATTTTACCATTAATCTGCCCCCGCTGCCCTCAGAAATCCTCTTCACTCGTGTGTTTTCATAATAACGGATATTCGGGTTTCTTTTTGCGCGCTGTACCAGAAGCGGCAGGCTTTTTATTTTTTTTGTTCTGTTCAGAATATAAACCTGGTTTCCTCTTGATAAGTTCAATGCGTAATCGAATGCTGCATCACCCGCGCCGATGATCGCGATTTTGCTCCCCTCCAGGTCAAGAAGCGGATACACTTCATAAAAAATTTTTGCGGTCGAGCCGCCGGGGAGTTCAACCCCGCTCAAAGTCACTGGCCTTGTGCCGCTGGAGATAACCAGTCTCTTTGAACGGCGGGTTTGACGATCAGTCTCGACTATGAAGAGCTCCTGCTCGAAAGAAACACTTTCAACCATTTCAATCGTTGGGGTAACAGACAGCCGTTCCATCTGTTTTATTAAAAGTTTTACCAATCCAATCCCGCGTATACCTTCCGGAAAACCAGGGTAGTTCTCGACTAGGTTGGCGTTTCTCAACAAGCCGCCCGCTTCATCACCCTCCAGCAGCAGCGCAGAAATCCCACAGCGCTTAAGCTGAATAGCAGCCGCAATCCCTGCCGGGCCCGCCCCGACAATGATCACATCTTCTGTTTCATTCTTCATCTTTTAATAATGCCAGAACTTCGTTCACCAGCACGGGTACCGCAAACCCGTGTGATAGGTTGAGCAGGCTCGCTTGATGGTAATCTCGGTTATAAGTAGCGCTGCCGTCGACCGCAAACCAGACATCGTAGCCGCGCATGAAAGCCGAACGGGCTGTCGTTTCGCAGCACAGGTGGGTCATCACCCCGCAAACAACCACATGCTCAATTGATTTGATTTTTAACAGTTCCTCCAATCCTGAATCCAGAAAGGCATCGTACTGGCTTTTTGTCAATACATGCCAGTCTTCGCTCATGAAATGCGGGCTGATTTGACTGAGGGGATTCGTGCCAACGATCGTGTCCCGCCACCAGGTCGCCATTTTACCGGCGTTCGATATATCGTTTACATGCCGGGTAAATACGACCAATCGATTGTACATTTCATAGGCTGCAATTAATTTCTTTATACCCGGGATGATGGCAGGCGCGCTGGGGACAAAGGCGTGTGAGTCTGGATCAAGGAAATACTGCTGCATATCCAGCACCAGCAATGCCGATCGGTCGGGCAGGTTCAGCGGAAGATGGCGGGCTCTAAGTTCCCCAACCTTCTGAAGCAACCCTTCAGCCGTACGCTGGATATCTTCTGCGGAATAATAAATCTCCTTCATATTCACTTTATATTACTAGATTTATGAACAAAAACAAAGGTGATAAACTCCTCATTTATTTCTGCGAGCGAAGCGACTGAGCGACATAATCACCTTTTTTGTTGGACAAATTGGCCGCGTAGCATATCCATTAGGCAATTCGTCCAATCTCTCTTGGCGGCCAATGTAGAACGGGTAGGAAAACTCCCACATTCGTGATATATTAAAAAGTCGATGAATATGGTACACATTGCTGTGGATGCGATGGGAGGCGATCACGCGCCAGCCGAAATTGTGGCTGGCGCGGTCAATGGCGCGCGTGATCTTGGCATAAAAGTCAGCCTGGTTGGCGACCCAGATGCCATCAAAGCGGAACTCGAAAAAGCCAGCCCGGGCGACTTAATAGTAGATCTGATACCAGCCTCTGATGTGATCCGCTTCAATGAAAATCCGGTAAAAGCGGTCCGTTCAAAACCGGGTGCCTCCATAAATGTCGCCTGCCGCCTGGTCGCAGATGGATTTGCGGACGGCGTTTTGACCATGGGTCATACCGGCGCAGGGCTTGTCTCCGCCAAATGGTTTTTTGGCAGCATCCAGGGAGTGGAACGTCCGGCTCCCATTGTCCCCCTGCTGGATCTGCGTAAAGACCTGTATTTGATTGACGCCGGAGCGAACACAGAAGTAAAGCCGCACAACCTGCTCCAGTTCGCCCGTATGGGGGCGGTCTATGCACAATACACTGGCGGCGTTAATCAGCCGCGTATTGGTTTGCTCTCCATTGGCTCTGAGCCGAACAAAGGTAATAAAATTGTCCGTGAGGCTTTCGCCCTGCTGGAAGCCGCTGAGGATATAAATTTTTCTGGCAATATTGAGGGGCATGATATGCTGGCCAGCGACGTGAACGTACTGGTTTGCGATGGTTTTGTGGGCAATGTGTTGTTCAAGACCATCGAAGGAGTAATTGACTCATTACTCTCTCAGGTCGAAGCCATACTCCCAAAGATCCCCAATTTACCCTCCTCGCTGCTCAAGAACCACCTTGATAACCTGCGCACCAAAAACGACTACGCTGCCATTGGCGTGGCAGCACTATTGGGTTTGCAGCGCCCAGTGTTCATTGGTCACGGTCGCAGCAAAGCAGTCGCAGTGCGCAACGGGCTGGCGACCGCTAAACGAATGATCACCTCAAATGTGCTGGATGTACTCCGTACAAGGATGGAAGCCTGCATCTAAAATTATCCAAATTCCCTTGACATCGTAAAACATCCAACCTATAATCAAATTGGTAAAATGGTCAGACCAATTTGCCTGTAGGCTTCACATGACATCCGCCATTGAACCCATTAAAAAAAGCGCTATCTCGGAGGAGATTTCCTCTCGACTGCTCTTAATGATCAGGGAGAAGCAGCTCTCCCCGGGCGAGAAACTGCCCCCGGAAAGAGAACTGGCTGCCATGTTAAACGTCAGCCGGCCTTCCCTCAGGGAAGCGCTGCGCGCCCTGGCCATAATGAATGTGATCGAAATGCGCCAGGGGGATGGCACCTATATCACCTCCCTTGAACCCGAACTGCTGGTGGAACATCTGGACTTTGTATTATCGCTTGACGATTCAACTTTCTTGCAGCTCTTCGAGGCGCGCAAAATTGTTGAGGTCGGCATCGCTTCATTAGCCGCCCAAAGGATCACTGACGGGCAAATCCAGGAATTGGAAACGTTACAGACCAGATCGGTCTCTTCAGCGGGTGACTACGATGCTTTTTTAGACGTCGACCTGGAACTGCATCACATCATCACGAATGCGGCCGGCAACCCCTTCCTGAAACGTTTCCTGACCAGCCTGAGCCGCATCAGTCTTGCCAGCCGCAAACGAACCGTAACCATCCCCGGGGTAAGCCGGCAAGCCGCTATTGATCACAAGGCCATCATCGCAGCCTTAAAAGACCGCGACCCCGAGGCCGCTTCCAGGGCAATGCTGACACACCTGAATAATGTCGAGAAGAGTTTTTTAGATCAGGCGGGTACGGGTTCTTTTACCAATTCCGGCACTGAAGGGGATCTGAATGAATAAAACGGTTGAACAAAATCACCATAAACGGAGGATGCATCCTTGAAATTAACCGCATTCAACTACGCTGGGGCGTCCCGGCTAGGCGTCGTGCATGGAGAGCAGGTCATCGATTTACCGGCAGCTTTAGAAGCCTACCAGCAAACCACTGGAGCTGATGGTGAATTTATTCCAGCTTTCCCTACCAACATGATGGCTTATTTGGAGGGCGGCG
>Ga0180438_10005642_pt1 | contig 17287 bp, 11 predicted proteins | sample SS_ome_12_FD_132455 | JGI IMG/M metagenome (GOLD analysis project Ga0180438, IMG submission 132455) | Hypersaline lake sediment archaeal communities from the Salton Sea, California, USA - SS_3_D_2 metaG | ecosystem: Environmental > Aquatic > Non-marine Saline and Alkaline > Hypersaline >...
CACTTTAATGCTCTCGCCGGCCTTCGTGACTGGGTGTACAGGCACTATTACCGTGACGAGAAACAGCAGCGCGAAGAGCTTGTCGAACCCGAGGAAGTTTTCATTGGAATGGACCTATCCTCGGCCACCCGGGATGTCGGACTATTCTGCAGAGGGTTCTTCTATGAACAGATGGTGGCGAGCACGTTGACCGACGAGAACATGCTCGCCAAGCGCTTCTTCAATTTCAGCAACAAGTTCGGGTCCTACCTGGATCGCCTGGCGCCCGAAGCGAAGGAAGCCAACTTTGTTGACGCCGTGAAGCCTCCCTCCGGGAAAGAGTGGCGCTCCTTCCTCCCCACGCCTCTCGCCTTTGACAGCGAGGTCTATTCGCTGCTGGGCAAGGAGGGGATGACTTTCGCTACGGCCAATGACCCCAGGCCGCGGGTCGATTCACCCCTCGACACATTCGACAAGGTCAACCCCGACAGCGTTGCCGCCCAGGTCAAACTCATCGCCCCTCTCCTGTACCTGGCCGCCGACGATCCGGAGTTCTCGTTCGGCAAGAAGCGCTTCGAGGAGTTCTTCGCGGGCGCCTTTGCCACGGTGATAGAGGACCAGCTTGTGGGGGGATATGTGCCGCTCAAGAGCATGCCGAACGTCCTCATCGCGTGCTCAATCGACGCAGGGAAGACGTCAACCGGTACCCAGCGAAAGACCATCGCGGGCGTCCGCGGCACCACCTACACATTCACCAACGAGTTCGGCCGGTTCGAAGTCAACGGCATCCACAAGACCTACTATTGGGTCAAGCCGCAGCAGGCGCAAGTCAGTGCGTTCCTCTTCGACCCCGAAGATGGGAGCATAATTGCCACGACCAACCGCATGCCTCTCGCAGGCGGCATGAGAAGGATCCAGTTGGAGGGACAGCAAAGAGAACGTGACCCGTACTGGCGGAAGCGCAAGACCGACGTTAGGATCCCCATCTTCAAGTGCGTCGCAACCGCGGTTTTCGATGTCTTCGACCAGCGATATCTGCGCACCATTAATGACAGGGTGGCTCTTCTCGACGGCGAAAGCAACTCCGAACTCGACAGGGCCAGGTTCTACCTGGGCTGGGCCGAACAGTGGAAGTCGTATTCCGAGCCTGTAGCGGTCTTTTTCACAGAGCGTGACACCGAGCTCAAGGCGCTCCTCTACTCCGGGCAGGGCGTCCAGCAGCGCATCAGGATGGCTCTGCTGAACACGACGCCGGAGATCCCCGAGGGAGCAGGGTTCACGACCACGAAGCGCGAAGACAGAATACTGTACACCCAGCTCCAGGCTGCGAAGGACATGTGGGCCCTGGACGAGGCGCGCATCTCCGAAATGGCGCAGTACGGCGTGAAGAACATCCGCGTCAACGAATTGCACAAAGATGCCAGAGAGTCGATAGAAGCCGCTGAGAAGAGGCTGGCGGAAAAGGACTACGAGGGGTTCATCCGAGCCGCCCGAGAGGCAACGGCTCTGGAATCGCGCGCTTACCCCGAGGTTCGCAAGACTCAGGATGACGTCGTCAAGGGGGTGGTTTTCTACTTCGCTCTCCTCATCCCGTTCGTCGCGTTCATGGAGCGGCTCACCTTTTGCTTTCCCGACATACGCAAGCAGCTCGCCGCCATGCTGGGCATCTTCATCGCCATCTACCTGGTACTCGACAGGGTGCACCCCGCGTTCCGAATCTCCACCGCCCCCATACTCGTGGTCCTCAGCTTCTTCATACTGGCGATCGGCCTGATCGTAACCGTCTACTTGCTGTCCAAGTTCGGCGAGCACATGGAGAAGCTGCGTGCTCGCACGGCAATAATCCACCGCGCCGACGTGGGAAGGCTGAGTTCCGCCGTGGCGGCTTTCTCTCTGGGCGTCTCCAATATGAAGAAAAGGAAGATCCGGACCACGCTCACCTGCGCGACCCTTTCGCTGCTCGGCTTCACCGTCATATCGTTCGTGTCCTTCTCCAACGTCACCAAGTTTAACCGCCGCCAGGCGCTGAGAGAGCCTCTCTACCAGGGCGCTCTGATACGCGACACTAACTGGAACGCCATCGAAGACTACGCCTTCCGCTCCCTGGTCAACGACTTCCGCGAGAAGGCGGAGGTCATCGTCGGCCGAAGCTGGATAATGGCCGACAACAACCGCGAGATGAACGTCGCGATCACCCGCTCCGACGATCCGTCCAAGAGCTTCGTGGGGGCCGCCGTGGTAGGGCTTGAACCTGCGGAGAAGGACGTTACACGTGTGCACGAGGACATCAAGTACGGCCATTGGCTCACCGAGGGCGAGGACGACGAGTGTATTATCAACCTGCTCATGGCCGATTCCCTCGGCGTCACTCCCGAGAACTACGGCGACGTGAAGCTCGACGTGTTCGGAAAGGAATTCCGCATCGCGGGCGTCATCAGCGAAGACGCGCTCGGCGACAGGTTGGACCTGGATGACGAGCCGCTGACCCCCGTCGACTTCGACGCCATGGAGGAATTCCTCAAGGAGCAGCAGGCGGCCGCCCTCACCACCTCCGGGAGCGAGTCGGCTTCCCTCGAGATCGAAATCCCGCAGCCGTACACCCATCTCGAGCCCGACGGCATATTGGTCGTCCATCGAGACGTGGCTGAGGAGATCGGCGCCACGATGCGATCCGTCTCGCTGGTCTTCGAGTCACCCAAAGCGGCCAAGGACGCGCTGGACGGGTACGTCCCACGCCTGGGTCTGATTGTCTACGCCGGAATGGATGACCAGACATACCTGCTAAGCTCTCGAGGCGGCCTCTCCGTCAAAGGTCTGGCGGACCTCATGGTGCCCATAGGCATCGCGGCGCTCATCGTCTTCAACACCATGCTCGGAGCAGTCTACGAAAGGGCCAACGAGATCCGCATATACTCCTCGGTCGGCCTCGCGCCCACGCACGTGGCGGCGCTGTTCATCGCCGAGTCGTGCGTATACGCCACTATCGGCGCCATCTTCGGCTACCTGGTCGGCCAGATAAGCGCGAAGATCATCACTATGAATGACCTCCTTCCCGGCCTGGCGCTCAACTACTCGTCCACTTCAGCCGTGGTCGCCACGATCGTCGTCATTGTTGTCGTGCTACTCTCAACGCTGTATCCGGCGCACGTCGCGGCCAGATCCTCGGTAGCCGATCAGGGTCGGAAGATGAAGATCCCCAGACCCAGGGGGGACAACTGGAAGTTCGAGTTCCCCTTCACCGTCGCGCGTCGCGAGGGCTTGGGGCTCGCCTCCTTCATCAAGGACTACTTCGACGAGAATGACGAAGACTCGGGCGTCAAGTTCGCGGCGGAGAACAACTGGCTGGAGGAAGCCGAGACTGAACACGGTCCCGCTTACTCGCTGCACAGCCTTGTTTGGCTGGCCCCGTTCGACATGGGAATCAGCCAGCAGACTTCGATGCACATAGTGCCCGATCCTGAGGACGACCGTGTTGACGTGATAGTGTTCGAGTTCCACCGGGAGTCGGGCGAACTGACCGCATGGGAGAAGATGAATCTCGGCTTCATCAAGGAGATGCGCAAACAGCTGCTCATCTGGCGCATCGTCAAGCCCGAGCACAAGGAGATGCTCACGGAAAAGGGACGCGAGCTTGTGGCTTCCGTATCCAAACCTAGGAACAGCACGCCTACATAAAGAAGAGACGTTCAGCTATGGCCCGAAGAAGTCAAGAGGATGAGTTCCAGGCACTGAGGTTCGACGAAGATGTGCCCAAGGAATACCGGGACGGGTTCGGCTGGAAGGCCATCATCGGGGGGTTGTTTGTAGGGCTCTTCATCGTCCCGGCCTCCATGTTCCTAAGCCTCGTCGTCGGGCAGACCCTTGGGCAGGCGGCGGTGTGGGTTACCATCATCCTCTTCATCGAGATCTCCAAGCGCGTCCGGACCAAGCTGGAGGTCCACGAGATTTACATCCTGTTCGTGGTCGCGGGCGGGATCCTCGGTCTGGGGCAGGGGCTCTTCGGAAACGCATTCATACACATGCAGTACATGGTGCGGTCCCCGGCAGCCAAACTTTTTGAGATTGCCGACCGAATCCCGCACTGGGTTGCCCCCGCACCAGACTCGGAAGCATACGCCCTGCGTTCACTGCTTCACAGGGATTGGTGGCCCCGACTGGTACTGATGGGCGTTACGCTCATTTGGGGCAGGCTGAATTTCTACTCTCTCGGGTACGTTTTCTTCAGGTTGACGTCCGACGTTGAGCGGCTTCCGTTCCCCTTGGCGCCCATCGCCGCCCAGGGCGTGACGGCGCTGGCGGAATCGACCACTCCCGAAGGAAGCTGGCGGTGGACCATATTCACTACGGGTTCCACCATCGGAATCGTCTTCGGAACCATATATGTCATGGTTCCCACTGTGACGAGCGCCGTCTTCGGCACGAGGGCCGAGATAATACCCATTCCCTTTATCGATCTTACGGCACACACGCAGCGGTGGCTGCCAGCGGTCCCGCTTAACATCAGCACCAATCTGGGCCTCATTTTCACTGGCTTCGTGCTTCCCTTCTGGATGATTGTCGGCTCGGCCATCGCCGGGATACTGGGAACGCTGGTCGTCAACCCCATCCTTTACCACGTGGGCATCCTGGAGAAATGGCAGCCGGGGATGAACGTTATAGAGACCCGAGTTGCGAACCAGCTCGATTTCTGGCTCAGCTTCGGGATAGGGAGCGCGCTTGGCGTCGCCTTCGTGGGGATTTTCACGGCGATCGTACGCCTCAGGCAGGCCGCAATGCAGGCAGGGAGAGACACGCAGCAAGCTCGCAAGATGCTTGCCCCGCCTGAAGGGAGGGGCGATCTGCCGATACCTCTTGCGGTCCTGCTCTACTTCGTTTCCACAGCAGGGACGATCATTATCTGCCACATCCTCGTACCTAACTTCCCCATATGGATTCTTATTGGCTTCGGTTTCGTGTACACACCCGTGATGTCGTACGTTTCGGCCCGCATGGTCGGATTGACGGGGCACGGCCTGGGAATCCCCCACGTCCGCGAGGCCGCCTTCGTGCTCAGCGGCTACCGCGGGGTCGCAATATGGTTTGCCCCCATACCTCTCGGGCAGGTGGGCCTAGGCCCCCAGGGCTTCCGCCAGGCCGAGCTAACCGGCACCAAGATCAGCAGCCTCTTCAAAGCGTCGCTGTTCGAGATCCCACTCGCCGTGGCTTGCAGCCTCATCTTCTGGTCCATCATCTGGAAAATGGGCGACATCCCCGCGCCGGCGTACCCATACGCGCTCCGATTCTGGCCCATGCAGGCCGTCCTCAGCTTCTTCTGGATCACGGCCACCACCGCCGAAAACACCTTCTTCCTGAGAACGATCAGCTTCACCTACATGAGCTGGGGGTTGGCGTTCTGCCTCATCTCGTTCACCATCCTGTCGGCGCTGCGCCTCCCCACCCTGCTGCTCTTCGGTTTCATACGAGGCGGGATGATGGCGAACCCGTTCGACATAGGAGTAGAGCTTATCGCCGCGTGCTTTGGCAGGTTCTACTTCGCGAAGAAGTACGGCCAGAAAACGTGGCGGCGATACACGCCGGTTCTCGCTGCCGGCTATGCGTGCGGCGTCGGTTTGATCGCGATGGTGTCGGTTGCGGTGCTGCTGCTCAGCAAGGCGGTCTCGCACCTGCCGTTCTAGCCTGCAGCCGGACCTCCACGCCCTCGAAGCACCCCTGTGCTAGATGACGAGCGGCTCCAGGTGTCTTTTCGCAATCAGCAGCCCCGCCTCTTCCGTCGCGCCCTGATAGACCGGATCGTGACGCCCCTCGATGTCCAGGTTCCCCTTGTAGCCGTACTCGACCAGCATGGGTACCAGCTTCGCCCAATTCACGTCACCCAGCCCTGGCATCCTGTGACGGAAGGCGCCGGGCTCAAGAATGCCGTTTCGCCTCACGTTGTAATCGACCTCTTCCGCATCCTTCGCATGAACGTGGTATATGCGGCTGCCGTACTCACGCACGACCCACAGGCAATCGATCCGCAAACAGATCAGGTGCGACGGATCGTACTCCAGACCCAGTACCTCCGAAGGCACCGCGTCGAACATCAGGTCCCAGGCTCTCGGCGTGTAGGCGATGTTGATCCCCCGGAACGGGAAGTAATGGAACATGGGGCAATTCTCGAACGCAATCTTCAGCCCCTTGTCTTCCGCCTTCTTCGCCAGCGGGCCGAATACCTTCTTGAACTCGGGGATGTTGTCAGGGATGTCCTTGTCCGGAATCCGCCCCGCGAAAGTGCAGAGCACCTCCACCCCGGCCATTTCGCACACGGCCATGAGCCGCTCCAGGTGCTCGACGTTTTTTCGCCTTACGTCGAGGTCGGGATCGAGGTTATTCCGATAGTTGCCGATGGCGGATATCTCGAGCCCGCGCCCGCGAATATCGTCCAAGGCAGCCTTTATCCGGTCCTCGGAACTCGCCGCGGGGTCAAGCTCCGACCCTGTCGCGATTTGCACCTCGACGCTCTCGAACCCCAGCCGCGCCACCAGTTCCAGCTCTTTTTTCGTGTACGACACCAGAAGCCCCAGCTTCATCATTGTCTCCTCTCGGTTCGAATGCCTATTCGATCAGCCTAAGACCTTGCCCCAGCTTTATCTTGAGCCCCTCAAGAAGCTCCCTGCCTTCGATCTTCACTTCCCCGGTCCGCGACACCTCGATCCACGGGATCTTCCTTTCCGTCCATCGAGCAAACGTGGGGATTGGGACCCGCAGTGGGCGCCTGGCGGGGTTTATTCTCAGCTCACCCTTCACGCGGTCGATGCTCAGGCCCGCCATGGCGTAGAGAATTCCTATCGACGTGATCCCGCGCGGGTAGTGGCACAGGTTGTTCCAACCGTACGTGTCGATGAAGCAGCCACCCTTCCCCTCAGTTCCGGAGGTATTCTCGAACAGCTCGAAGGCCCAATATCGCTCCGCCATGTCCAACTGGTCAACCCCCAGATACGCCCCCACGAAATCCCTCCAGAGATTCTGCGACACCCACATGTTGCTGTGGTCGACGCTGGAGTGAAAGCAGCCGTATTCGCCCAGCGAGTACTTCGTAGCGGCCACTAGGTCGGAAGTGATCCGCGAGTAGTCCAGGTTCGCGCGGCAGCCCGTCATGAGAAGGTACAGCAGGCCGTTGCCCGTGTAGATCGAGTATGCGTCCCACCCCGCCAGATCGTCTCCTCGCGCCTCGACGTCGGACGACCACGAACTCGGCTTGCCGAGGTCGGTCGCCTTATCTATGCACACCGCATAGTGGTCACCCAGCCAGGCGGTCGCGTCGAGCGTCTGTTCTATCGTCGACTCGATCTCGACGCACAAGGTCTCGAACTCCTCGTCTCCCATCTCCGCGGCCATCACCGAAGCCGCATGCGCCGCACAGAGCGACTTGACCGCCAGGTACGACTGCTCCCGCGCGTACTGCACCGCAGGTGATGCGTCGTCGATGGTGTTCGCCACCCCTTCGTTCGGGAATCCGTTGCCAGTCGTGTCCGAGCTTCTTATGAACCTGATAAGCCGTTTGACCCGCTCGTAGTGCTCCTCGACCAACACCTTCTTGCCGGTGTATCGCCACAGTGCGTAGAGCATCAGAATGAAGTTGCAGTTCTCCTCCACCTCCATGTCGTGGCCGTAGGCCTGCTTCGTCGCCAGAAATCCGTGCCCCATGTCGTGCGACATGAAGCTCCCGTCCACGTCGGTGCGAGATTTCTCGAAGTGCCGCCACTCGTTGAACGTTTTTTCGAGAAGCTCCGGCCACAGGATGAAGTACAGCAAGCCGTGGTTGTACTCGACGTCGATCGTCGAGTGGAACTTGCAGTTGCCCTCCCAGACACTGAACCAGTCCTGCTCGGGATCGGACCGAGACAGAGTGAGCCACGTGTTGCTGAGGTAGGACTGGAACGTGAAGGCAATCAGGTCCTGCTTCGACTTCGCGAGAGAAGTCTTGGAAATGACCGAGTCGAAGAACTCGGTCTTTTCAAGCGCCTGCGTCATGACCCCTTCTGCCCAGAGCCCCACCGCCTTTGCGTTTGGGAACTCCCGCGTGTACTTGAATACGTGATCTTTCCGGCCCCGCGCTTCCAGCAGATCCTCCGGCGTGTGTGCCGCCCACACGAACGCGGCTTCCGCCGTCCCCTCGGGGCCCTCGATCCGGAACGGCGCGCGCAGCTCCATCCTCTCCCCGTCGGCGGCGCCCTCGGAGATCAGCTTGATGAATTCCTCGCACTCGATCTCCCTCATCATCGCCCTGTCGTCTCCAAGCGGGTTGCGCGTCTCGACCGAAACCACGTACCCTATTCGCAGGCTTCTTCCCTGCTGTTCGACCTCGATGCCCGATCGACCGGGCGTGCCCGAAAGCTCCTGAAGCCGCAGAAACAACTCTCCCTCGATTGGCTCCTGGTCTTTCCACTTGGCAGGGATTCGCTCTACGTTCGCGAGAATGTAGAAGATCGGCGCATGGCTCAGCGCCTCGTCTTCCGGATAGAACGGAGCCACGAAGCGGAACTGCGCCGCCACTCCCAACGCCTTTGACATGCATCGGAAAGTCACGCTGGTCATTGTGATGTCCTGCTCCAGCGTCTCGAATACTTCGACACCTTCTGCGAACGGAAGTGCGCGCTCCTCAGCACCGACGCGCACGCCCAGCGCCAACTGCAGCGGCTGGTCGAGGAACCGACCAACGGGCGAAGTGTAGACCCGCCGCCCTTTCGACGCGGGTCTGAAGTTCAGGCTGAACCGCGATCCCAGCCTTCCCAGGACCGTTTCGAAAGCGTGCATGTCCGCTCCTCTCTGGTGTAATCTTCGGGGATCAAGCAGGCAAGCATTGTAAGCACAACCGCGACGGCGATCAACAAACTCAGTTCCGGCACTCGGCTCGTCTAAAGCGTATCGGGAAGGTCAGTTCCCGGGCCGCCTATCCCGCCGTCATCAGGCCATTCGGGCAGGCTCGGCTCTCGCGCTCTCCTCAGACCCTCGAGTCTTTTCATCAGGTCTTCCACTCCCGGAGACTCGACGAGCTTGAACTGCACGGCGTACAGGTGAGCGTACAGGCCGCCGCGCTCCAGCAACTCCATGTGAGTCCCTCGCTCCACCACCTTGCCCTGGTCGAGCACGATGATCTGGTTCGCGCGCTGCACCGTGGACAACCGGTGTGCGATCACGAATGTCGTCCGATTCTCCACCAGCTTATCCATGGCCGCCTGGATGAGCGCCTCCGTTTCGCTGTCCACGGACGAGGTTGCCTCGTCCATGATCAGTATCCGCGGGTCCGCCAGCAGCGCCCTGGCAATTGACACGCGCTGCTTCTCACCACCCGAGAGCTTGACCCCTCTCTCTCCCACCAGCGAGTCGTACTTCTTCGGCAACGACATAATGAAGTCGTGCGCGTTGGCGGCCATCGCAGCAGCCCTGATCTCCTCCTCCGTGGCATTCAGTCGTCCGTAGGCGATGTTCGACCGGATGGTGTCGTTGAAAAGAAACGGATCCTGAAGCACCATTCCCAAGTTCCGTCTCAACGATCGCAGCTTGAGCTTGCGCAAGTCCACCCCGTCAATGAGCACCGCGCCGGCAGTTGGGTCGTAGAACCGGCCCACCAGGTTGATGACGGTGGTCTTGCCCGCTCCGCTGGGCCCCACAAAGGCCGTCATCTCGCCTGTCTGCGCCAAGAAACTCACGCCGTCCAATGCCTTGGTCCCGTTGGAATAGACGAAGCTCACGTGCCGGAACTCCACACTCCCCTTCACATCGCGCAAGCGCACGGCGGTCGGCGCATCCTGGATTCTCGGCTCCCTGTCCAACACCTCGAAGACCCTCTCGCTCGAGGCAAGCGCCCGCTGAATGAAGCTGTAGAAACGCGAGAGTCCCGTGATCGGACCGAAGAGCCGCGGCTGGTACAGGAGGAAGGCGACGAAGACGCTCAGGTCCATCTCTCCCCGGACAAGCTTCGCGCCGCCGTATATCAGCACTGCTGCCGCGCCGGTCGCAGTCCACACCGATAGCGCGGGCCCTAGCGCAGCGAATATCCTACCCGCCTTCACGTTCAGCCGGAGGTTCTCTTTGTTCGCCCCGCGGAACCTGTGGATCTCGTACGGCTCCCGCGCGAAGCATCGAATGATCCGGATGCCGCTCAGGTGATCCTGCACCAACGAATTGAGCTGACCCACCTTATCCCTAAGTTCCCTGATCGTCGCTCGAATCATCCGGCCGAAGAGAAAGGTCGTCGCGGTTATGAACGGCCCCGCGGCCAGCGCTACCAGGGTCACTTGCCAGTCCCAACTGAAGCAGAAGTACAATATGAACGCCAAGGCCGCCATGTCGCTGATGAAGTGCACGACGGGCATGACCACGACCGCCTGCAGGGCATTCACGTCGTTCACAACACGGGACATGATGTCGCCCGTGGGACTGTTCTCGAAGTATCCCATGGAGAGACGCTGGAGGTGCCGGTACAGGTCGTCCCGCATTTCATATACAAGACCGTTCCCGACGCGCGCCGCCGCAAAGCCCTGCGCAACCGAGACGCCGCCGGATATCAGGGTGAGTCCCAGGTAGATGGCTCCCAATATGATGAAGGAGGCTAGGAGCTTCTCTTCGCCCGACGAGCGCGCCTCAAGCCACCCTGTTGCCTTATTCACCAAGGGCATGATGGAGACCTGTGTGCGCATCGGGGCAACAGCCCGCTGCCGAGGAGCCACGCCCGGCGACTGGTTTTCGGATTCCCCGCCCGCGAGGACTTCGTACGCCTGCGTCGTCGCCGCCCCTATCACCTGCGTGGGGATCACGCCGATGAAAGATGACACGAAAGCGAGAACGATCATCAGAATGACAAGAGGCAAGAACGGCCTGGCGTATCCCAGGAGCCTGAGATACGTGCGCATCGGCCGTGTTGCCTTGCGCCTCTCGTCTCTGCCGAACCTCCCGTGGAAGTGCATGTGAGGGGGGCCCATGCCCATGCTCAATTCGCGGCTCCTTCGTTTGTTGTCGCTCTCAACACGGATGCAGTCGCGGCGAAATGCATATCAACCGCATAGCCCGCAGACTATGATACCCCGCCCGCGCCCGACTTAGTACCCCAACTCGAAGTTCGCCTCGTAGACTAGCCTCTCCTCCCCCCTCATAAGCCGCCTGACGTTCTCGCCGGCAGTTCTCAAGGAACGCCACCGCCGCTCGCGCATCAGCCCCGAAATGTGCGGCGTCATAAGAACGTTGTACTGGTGGATCGGATACAGGCACGGGTACTCGCCCATGTACTTCGTCCCACCCTCGACCTCGCGCTGGTACCACACGTCAATCGCGGCTCCGCCCAGCTTCCGGCTCCGCAGTGCTTCGAACAGAGCCCTCTCCTGGATTATGTCGCCTCTGCCAACGTTGATGATGATCGAGCCGTCCTTCATCGCGGCGAACTCCTCCGGCCCCATCAAGCCTTTCGTTTCCGAGGTAAGAGGCAGGCATATTGCCACGTAATCGGACTCCGAAAGCACGCTTTTCAGGTCTCCCATTCCCCCGAGGGAATCCAGCCCGAGTTCAGCCTTCATCTCGGGCTCGGGGTTTCGCTTGATCCCGAGCACCCGCATCTCCATCGGCTTGACCCTTTTCGCCAGCGCGACCCCGATCGACCCCATCCCCAGTATCCCCAGCGTCCTGTCGGCAAGCTGCATGCCCATCGAACCTTCGAAAAACTTGCTCCGCACGCTGTGCATATCGTCCCCGTGGTAAGCGAGCGCCTCGTGGAACCGCAGGTACCTCCGCCCCAGCAGCACCATGGCCATGATGATATACTCCGCCATGCAAGCGTCGCTCCCCCCTCCCTTGCACACCTTTATACCCCGCTGCATCAGCATGCTCTTAACCGGTTCCGCCATCTGCTGTTCCACCCCGTGACCGAGGTTCTGCACAAGCTTCAGATTCTTCGCCACCTCGATCATTTCCACCGAGAACGGCGGCACCACCAGCACGTCCGCCGTCTTCGCCGCTTCGAGAAGCTCCGCCTCAAGAAGCCCGCCGCCCTCCACCACCTCACACTCAGGCGGAAACTCCTTGGCAACCACCTTGCGCCCTTCGTCCGTAAGCGGTCCCGTAATGATCACTTTCATGCCGACACAGTCCTTTCTACAGTGAACGAAACGGCCGTCGCCTATACCAGCTCCTCCCCCCGCGTCGTCATCACCAGTTGCCCGTGTTTCACGCCCTTGCGGCTGAGTAGCCTGTCCGCCAGATGCTTTATCTCCTTCGCCTTCCCTCGAAGGACAATCACCTCCAGGCAGCGTTCCTTGTCCAGATGAACGTGCAGCGACGATATTACGTGGCCATGCTCCGCGTGCTGCATACCCGTGAGCTGCTTCTCCACCTCGGTCCTAGTGTGATCGTAGATGACGGTGAGCGTCCCCACGGTCTGCCGGTTTCCGACCCGCCATTTCTCCGTCACCAGCTCGCCGCGCATCAGGTCCCGAATCGCCTCCGACCTGTTGCCGTACCCCTTCTCCTCGATCAGGCGGTCGAACTGATCGATCAGCTTCTTTTCCGCGGCGACGCCGAATCTCACCAGCGTGCTCATTTGTGCCTCCTATGCAGGAATGCTGCTGCTGAAATACAAGCCCTGCGCCGGCAATCTGTGGATCAATGCGAAGACGCATGCGGAAGCAGCGTTGCTATCCCCCCAGGGCTTCACGCGCCCCTCACATCCGGTTGAACTTCACCATGTCCACAGTTACGAAGCATATCGCAACCAGGCATGCAAGTGCAACCAGCGCCCCAAGCCCAGCCCCCACGTACACCATTTCTTTCAGCCGTTCTGACTGCTCGTCGTTCCTGCGGATGATCGCCACCGACTTGCCAAACATCGACAGCGACCCCGAGAACACCACCGCCAGAAACATCAGAACATACCCGTGCGCGCTCATATCTCACGCCCCTTATCTGCCAGAATTCTTATCGCCCAATTCATCTTTCCTCATTAGACCTTTGCCCCCCCGTCTGATTGACACCTCTCCCGAGCCCGGCTATCATCGCTCCGGCGATGAGACGATTCCTTCTGATAACCCCATGTCCTCCGTGGCCTCCTCACAGCGGGGACCGCCAGCGCACATATCACCTCCACAGGTCCCTCGTATCCCTGGGCGATGTGGAGATGCTGCTTCTGGCCGAAAAGCACGAGTACGCCAACAACTACATCGAGCACCTAAGAGACCGCTTCGACCTCATCGCAATCGTACAGCGTCGCGACCACAACGTTTCCGGCGTCGAACTCATTAGGCCCGCCCATCGCCGAGCCCTCGACCGCCTCCGCACAGCATTCAATCGCTGGCACACCCGTTATCTGCCCGACGCCAACATCCAGGCTTGGCTCGCCCTTCGTATGTCGGAGCATCCCTACGATCTTCTTGTCGGCCGCTACCTCCGGCCCACTGTACGCTCGGGAGCGCTCTCACACTCGCCCGTCGTCGTCGACGTCGACGACCTCGACGCGCAGACGTACCTCAGCATGACGGGGATCCCCGGCGTTCAATCCTCGGAGCTTCGCAAGCGCGTCCGCAGAGCCAAGGCCCTCGACCGTGCAACCCGGAACTGGCTCCCCCGCGCCTCTCACCTCTGGGTCACGAACGAGCACGACCGCCGGACCGTCGGACCAGACCGCGCCACCATCCTCCCAAATATTCCCCTCTCTCCCCCGGCCGAGCCCTCCCCGCCGAAACGCGAAGCGACCGCAGTTTTCATTGTGACCTCAATAAAGCACCACGCCAACGCCCGCGCCATTCAGCGATTCGTTCACCACGTCTGGCCGCAGATCAAATCCCGGTGCCCCTCGGCGGTGCTGCATATCGCCGGCTCCAACATGACGCCCCGGCAGAAAGCCGACTGGTCATCCGTTCCCGGCGTCCAGCCCCTCGGCCTCGTCGACGACCTCCAAGCCGCCTACGCCGACTGCGCCTTCGCCGCCGTGCCCATCTACGAAGGCGGAGGGACCAAGATCAAAATCCTCGAAGCCCTCAGCCACGGCCGCACCTGCGTCGTGACGCGGCATTCCCATCGTGGGTTCGAGGATTCGCTCAGCGACGGAAAGTCCCTCCTCGTCGCCGATGACGAAGACCAATTCGCCGAAGCCTGCGTTCGATTGCTCAGCGACCCCGAGCTTCGAGATGCCCTCGCATCGCGCGGCCACGCCGAAGTCACCCGCCGCTTCACCTACCCCGCCTTCGAACGCATCATCGCCGACACCATCAACCGCATCTGCCCCGCCTTCTGACTCCTCAAGTGCCGCAGCCACGGCATGACGAACCCGCCAATTGGCCGAGATAACTTGGCAATTAATCCCGCGGCTATCGTTATAGTATATGGTCACTTCACGCTCTCAGGAGGTCTCGCCGATGAAGCTCTCGCACTTGCCGCTCTTCTTCGCCCCGGGGTTGTCCGAAGGCGTCGAACTGACTTTCGACGGAAAACGCAACGGTGACAGACTCCTCGACGGTAGGCTCCTCGCCCGAGGCGCAGAAATTGGCAAGGTGGAGAACGGAGTCGCCATCTTCGTCGAACCCAGCAACTGGCCGCCCGCCGAGATACAGAAGCTCCGCGACATGAACGCGATTCCCAACAACTGGAACGGACAATCCAGATCGGTCAATTGGAAGGGGCAATCCAGCCCTCCGAGCGCGGAACCTGCGAAAAGCTTCCACGATGCGCTCGATTCCGTTGCCACGAGTGGCGGATACATCCTCGACGTCGCCTCCGGCCCGGGCGGAGGTGTGGCCGCGGCCGTTCTCAGTCGCAACCCCGACGCGAACATCATCATGAACGACATCTCCGCCCCGGTCCTCGAGCTGTGGCGCGAGTTTCTCGCCGAACGCGGCATAGGCGACAATATCTGCTTCGCCGCCTTCGATGCCAGCAACATGCCCGTCCGCACCGGCACCATGGATGCCATAGCCAACATGGGCGGCTTCGGCAATATCGGCGACAAGGATCACGACGCCATCCGGGAAGCCTGCCGCGTTCTCAAGCCGGGCGGAAGGGTCTTCTCGTTCGAACTCGTGCTGGAGCCCGAAAGCCTCCAGAAGCTGCCCGACCCCATGCGAACCCGCCATGCCGCCCAGGTAAGCGGTCACGGCATGGCCCCATTTCTCGAAGCCGAAGGCCTCACAGTCGAATCGAAGCACAACGTCGGCGGACGCGAACTCGTGCCCGAAGAGGGCGGCCTGCCCACAAGAGCCGCGCGCCACGGGGTCACCCTCAGAGTAGCCTACGAACTCCTCATCGCCCGGAAACCCGCCAACGCTGGTCGGGGGACATAATCGCCACCCGACGCCGTCCGTTTTACTTGCCTAACACCGTGTTTCCCCGTTATACTTCCTCTCGGACATTGCCCGATTACCGGGCGAGATGGGAGAGTTCGATGAGCATCAACAAGACGCGAGGGCTGCTCTACTGGCTCGCCCGCATCCTCGGCGACGTCAACGCCGTTCAGAAAGACAAGATAGGCCGCCGCGTCGCCCGCCGCCTCACCGGCAAAGCCAGCGGCAGAGCGCTAAGGAAGTTGTTTAAGTGATGACGAATGGACGACCCCACCGCGACTGACGCTTACACCCAACTCCTTCGTTCGCCGACGATTACTTGAGCCGCCAGTAACGCTCACGACTCCATATCACCCATATTCCCTTGAACCCACCCACACCGCCCCATCTTTCCTTCTGGCACTCCAATGCCTCCGACAATTCTTCCAGTGACACGAACGTTCGCACTCCCACTTCACCGAGGTTGATCGCAAGATGATTTTCTCGCGAGTTATCGTAGTTCGCTGACTTCAGGTCCTTTGACTCAATAAGCTGCCCCAACTGCACTACCACTTTCTCCACGTACTCTTCGTCGTCCACCCCACCTAGGAACGAATCCGCGATGATTGCCCCAGCTGGATGTCCTGGCCCGTGGACGATCAGACTGACCGGACCCACCCTTGCAGACCAAGACCCGTCTGACCTCTTGCGTGCTGGCCCTGGCTCCTCCCGAATCGTCCTTCCAAGCTCGGAAGCCAGATTCCCGAGCTCGTCTAACGAAACAGGCAGCGCGCCCTCAACACGGAAGCTCAGCAACCGATCGCTCTCGACCGCAAGCTGATCAAGTTCGTGCCACAGACGATCGATCTTCTCCCTCTGCTCTCCAGTCTTAGACGACGGATTCTTAAGTACTTCGGTAACCTCGACCCCAACCTCTCGCCCATCGCTCGATTTCAAGATCCAGTCCGGTCCCGGAGCCCAGTCCCCCCGTTTGTCGACGCGGAAATCAGTTCCCACCTCCCCATTGAGAATCTCCGCAAATCGCTCAGCCACCCACTTTTCCGTACCTTCCTTCTCTCGTCTGGACGTGGTCATGTCATGCACCTGGGTTCCTATGGACAACCACGATCTGCATCCTTGCCCTCGCCACCATGTACCGACCTATCCCTGTCGCCCCGGACGTTCGATCCCGCATAGCAGCATCTGTGCCCTGAGCACAAACGCCTTGTCTCCCGATCTACCCTTTGTTAATCACGACGTGCAGTTGCCCTTCCTCATCGATTCGTGGGCTCCCTGCATTGATCCGGCACTCGATTGCAAAGGACTTGGTTTGCTCCCATGATCCGAACACCACATGCAGCGGTGGAATCCGCGCCACTATACTATGTTTTACACTGCGGATTTGCACTCGCACCTTGTGCCTTGTTTCTGAATCGAACGACAGCTTGGGCTCGTTGGGATGTGCCACAGCTCTAACCGCTTCTGCAATCGCCGAAGTGCCCGAGCTCAATCCCCCCAACTCCGACATGGCCGGGAAAGTGATGTCTGGCATCCAAGACTTCGAGGGAAGAGTGGGCGCTTCTGGAGGCCCCGGAAGCGATTCTTCGTCGAAGACGTCGGCTTGATCCGGGAAAGTCAAAAAGACATCGACGTTGTCCGCGTTTCCCGCGCCCTGATTTCTGATCTCCAGCGACAGCCTAATCGCCCTCGCGATCATCTTCTGATGCTCTGAATCAGCGCGGTAGTAGTTCTCGCATTCCTCGTAGAATCTCTCCATCTTCTCGCTGTACCGAGAAGCATGAGAGTCGTAGAAGGCGAACGGAATTCCTGAGCTGGCAGCCATCCCCGGAAACTTGGTTCTAACACTTTCCATAAGAGACGAGATGTCTTCTTCCGATAGCCCCGCCACTTCCTCCGGATTGCACTCGATGCAGCTCCCCCCATTCTCAAACACAAGGCTCAGCTCGGCGGGAGCCCCCTTAAGCTCCAGCAACTGCTTCCTTAGCTCTCTTAGCTCCTTGTCTCGG
>Ga0180438_10005643_pt1 | contig 17284 bp, 13 predicted proteins | sample SS_ome_12_FD_132455 | JGI IMG/M metagenome (GOLD analysis project Ga0180438, IMG submission 132455) | Hypersaline lake sediment archaeal communities from the Salton Sea, California, USA - SS_3_D_2 metaG | ecosystem: Environmental > Aquatic > Non-marine Saline and Alkaline > Hypersaline >...
CACCTGGTTCTGGTCGAATGGGCGATCTTCAGACGAGGCGAACAGCTTCAGAGTATGATCCCCGTCGAAGGCCCCGGCCGGAACCGTGAGGGAGAAGTCATCAATCTCGATTGTGCCTCCCGCTGCTCCGACGGTCTCGGTACCCTCCAGCGTGTACGTGCTGTCATCAGGATCAGGACCGGTGGTTGTGTCCCCGGAACATCCCAACAGCAGGCAGAGGATGCAGATCAGATAGAGAGAGCAATGCTGTTTCATCGAGGGCCTCCTTCGGCATCACAAGAGTGTCCCGGAGAAGCACAGTATACCTCAGCCACGGCTCCAAATCCAGCACAACCGGGGTATCAGCCGCCCGGCAGCAGGGTGGTCTCACAGGATTCAGATGTGCAGATCAATCCGCAAGGGAGCGAATCAGAGCAAGATCGAGATCACCCTTGGCGCCCCACCCGCGTTTGCCTTTGGGAATCACGGGACGAAACTCCTCATAGAGCGAATAGGCTCGATCGGAAAGATCCTCCGGTTCGAGCGACTCCGCCAGATCCCGCATGGCTGCTCTCACACGGTCCAGGTCATCGCCGAACTTCTTCTCCAGATAGCGTTGGGCGGCCGCAGGATCGACGGGCTTGTCCCTCACGACGGCGCGTATGCCTTGGGCAGTCTTCTTCGAAGGGATGCCCCGCCCGCATAGCTCGATCCAGAACTCCTCGCCCAGACCCACCTTCTTGGGCGGCCCTCCGTCCGGGGCTTTCTTCGCATTGAAGATTCCAAGTCGCCGGCCCTTGGCCTGGGCGTTCAGTCCTGAAAGCGCCTTCCCGAGCGAGAGAGCAGACTGGGTGTCGTACCCGAGCCGTTCTGCGACAACAGCTCCCCAGAGAGTGAGAACGGGGGCCCGGTTTATCTTTACTATTGGTCTGGTCATCATCGCCCCCTAACGACGGTAACACGGCGCAGAGCCGTATTCTCAGAAACGAATGCTCTCGCAATAATCTCAATTATCTAATCTAAACATATCTCCTCTGTGTTCGGGGCAGAAGATTCTCGTCTGGTCCTTGTACTTCTCGAGAGCAGCGGCCAGTTCCAGGAGGACGAACTCCGTCGAATCGCCTCCGGAGGCAAGGTAGGCTTGGGGCCTGAGCGTCTTAACCGAATATTCGACGCCCTCCAGGTTTAAGGGAAAAATCCGTCCCAAAGCGAAATTACCCGGAAGGATCAGAAGGTCGATCTCTATACCCCTGTCCTTCAGTGCGTCGATGGGCTCATAGAAGGCTTCTCTCTGGGATTCATTGCCCAGGAGGTGGTTGCCGCCGTAAAAGACCACCAGTCCGTCCACTTCCACCAGGAATCCGGAGCCTCGGGGTCCAAAACCCGAAACCGCTATGGTTTCCACTTCTGCGCCCTGAATGGTTGTTTTCTCTCCGTCGGGCAGATAGATGTACTCGGGGCCTTCCACATCCTTGAAGTAATTCGGATTCCTGCCGAGCGTATCCTTGAAACTGTATATGAAGGTGATGTCTTTGTGGGTCTGCTGCCACTTGCTGTATCCTTCGGGATGGTGATGAGAGTGATGCTGGCTTCCGGCAAACACGATGGTGCGGCACTCAGCAATCTCGTCGAGATGTATGCGCCCGTTGGCCAACCGGGGCTCTGCCGGGAGACCTGCGCCGGAGTTGTAGCCGTAGTTGAACAGGAGGAAGAGGTTTTTCGTCTTTACAGCGTATCCGGCATCACCCATATACCAGGCATAAGCCTCGCCTTCTTCCAGGGCCTCTTTGAGATAAGGCGACAACCCGAAATGCTCCGGGTCGATCTCCCCGTGGGCTCCCGAGGATTTCAACAGTCTCGCCACCTTTTCATGGCCGTACCGGTTGGCGTAATCAAGAGGCGTTCGCCCGTCCGCATCCTCTTCGTTGACATTCGCCCCCTTCTCTATAAGCGCTGCGGCAATATCCAGCTGGCCATACAGGCCAGCAAAATGCAGCGCAGTCCTTCCATAGTTATTGTCCTTCATGCCGACATCCGCACCGCTTTCCAGGAAAAGCCCGGCCATTTCCGAATTGCCTTCGATGGTGCTGACGATGAGGGCGGTTCTTCCCAGTTCGGTGCTGGCATTGACATCCGCTCCCCTTTTGACCAGGAGCTTCGTCACCTCAACCCGTTCCCAGCGCAGCGAACTCAATAAAGGCGTGTGGCCGAAGGAGGTCTTGGCTTCAAGGTCCGCCCCGTGCTCGAGCAGGAGTTCCACCCCGTCTATATGCCCCCTGTAGGCCTGGTTGTGCAATGGGGTCCACTGGCCATCGCTCCGCGCATCGATGTCCGCTCCGTTGTCGATCAGGTACCCGACCAGTTCCCCGCTGTCGTAGGCCACATGAAGTAAGGTCCAGCCCCCGGCGGCCTTGGTATTAATGAGGTCGGGATATTCCTCCAGCAGGTCTCTGACGGCATTGAAGTCCCCCTTCCGGGCCGCCGAAAACACCTCATCTTTGATCTTCTGGCTGTCCTGAACGCCCTCTTCCCGGGCGCTGATGCTCATCGCTGTTGCCAGCAAAAGGCACACAACAAGTGCTGTTCGTTTCATATCGATGTTCCCCCAGCATCTATTTTCTCTGTCAATCATTCCCCCCTGCCTAATCGGTCTTGATTTCCAGGCTCATCCGACTTGCTTCATGAGGACTCTGAAGCAACTTGCCGCTCTTGCCACAACCTTACCCCCCTGAATCTGGCCTTGTCAATGGCCCTGGGATCACAGGGCTCGCAGCTGATACGAGGGCCGAGCAAGTGCGGCTTGAGGTTCAGGGTTCTCTGGAGTATGTTTCATTGGGAGGTGTGCTTGGTCTGGGGTACCTCGCCTCCCTCACTGAGAGCGAGCGGTCAGTCGAAATACTCGGCATAAACCTCATCTCGATGCCAGGATATCGTCGTGATGAACATACTCAAACAAGCGCTGGGTGGCATCTCGGGCGGCAGGGTGCTTGACGTCGCCTCCGGGGAGGGCGACTTCATCAAGACCCTGGTCGAAAACCTCAGAAGCTACGAAGAGATCATCGGCATCGATATCATAGAGCACACGACCGCGCCGGAGAGTATCTTCAACGCCGAGGATGTGCGATTCCTGCAGATGGATGCCGAGCGGCTGGACTTCGGTGATGAGAGCTTTGACACGGTGAGCACTTCCAATTCATTGCATCATCTTAAGGATATCCCGCGGTGTATTGGAGAAATGAAGCGAGTATTGAGGTCAGGAGGACACCTGATCATCAGAGAGACGCACCGGGACATACAGATAGAACCGCAGCTTACGGACATGTACATTCATCATTGGGTCGCGGAGATAGACACCGCCCTCGGCCAAATTCACAACAGGACCTTTACCCGCCAGGAGCTTGTAGACCTGGCCGAAGGCCTGGGTCTGGCTGAAGTTGCCTTCTATGACATCCCCAACACGGATTTAGATCCGATGAATAAAGCGGCTATCAAAGAGAGCGAAGAAGTCATTGAAAGGTATATGCGGCATGCTGAGAGGCTCTCAGGCCAGGGAGCGTTAGCAAAGCGAGGGCAGGAGCTTCGGCGGCGGCTCCATAGCGTAGGGATTCAGTGGGAGCCGGAGCTCATTATCGTCGGCAGAAAGCGATAGTCAGGTAGCGCAGCGATGGCACCATGTAAGGCGGCGATATTCGATCTCGGCGGCGTCCTCATCCATTGGGACCCGCGGCTCCTATATCGGGAATTGCTACCCACAGAAGAGGTGCTCGAGGAGTTTCTCTCGACGGTATGCACCCGGGAATGGAACGCCCGGCAGGATGCGGGACGTCCGCTCGATGAGGGCATCTCTGAACTCGTCGCCCGCTTCCCCGACCAGGCGGCGCTCATAGAGGCGTGGCGGGACGGCGTCGGCGAGATGGTGCTTCCAATCCACGACTCAATTGAGCTGCTGCGCGAGCTTCGCGAGCGTGATATTCCTCTCTATATCCTCTCCAACTGGGGCACAGACGAGTTCGAGACCATTCGCGGCCTCTTTCCCTTCCTCGAGTGGTTTCGGGGCATACTGATTTCCGGCAGCGTGGGCATTCTCAAACCGGACCCCCGAATCTTCGGTCACCTTGCGCGGGAGTACGGGCTCGACCCAGGGAAAGCGGCCTTCATCGATGACAGCCCCACAAATGTTGAGGTAGCTGGGGAGCTTGGCTTCAAATCCGTCCTTTTCAGCTCCCCTGCAGACCTCCGTGAGGAGCTCGCGCGACTCGGGCTTCTATAGGGGCCCGACACCCATGGGGATCTCAATATAGGCCGCAGCTCCGGCCGGCATCAGCCCCCCCACGCCGGCTAAAAACGTCATGGTTTTATGGGGGGACCTGAACACGGCCCTGTCAATAGCCCTCCAGTGACACAATCCCTGTGCACCCGTGTGCTTTGACCTCGCGTTGGGCGCCCACGCTGAGCCGAAACGCCTGAGACCCAATCTGCAGCCATTTGCCTTGACAACCCCATGATTCGGCGGTAGTCATTAACCTTGGAGCGAGCGAGACCATGCTGGAGCACAATCTATTCAGGGATTCGTTAGGAGGATCCGCCTAAGCAGCAGTTAGATAGAATGTGATCGGAGGTTTCTCATGCTTGAAGATAGGTCTCTCAAACCGCATCCACTTGTTCATTGGATCAAAAAAAACTGGCTGGACGTCGGATTCCTAGCTTTGATGATTGGGGCAGTCATCTTCCTCGTCAGCTTGCAGACGCGTGTCGCAGCCAATTCAAAGCTCCTCGATGGAGAATCAATAAGAGAAATCGAACAGCTCAACAAGGATTCAATTGCTCTCCTTGAGGTCCTTCACTATACAAGCCGAAATAACAACGTAGAAGCCCTTCTGGCATTAGAGTCGTTTCTCCAGAGTGCGCCAAGCGAAGAGGGGCATTTCCTAGCCCTGGAAATGCAGGCGCGAGTTCTATGGCAGTATCTTGAACCAGGTGATCCTGACAAACGACTGCCGCAGATCCGCAAGCTGGCAAAGAAGATGAAGGACCTCGACGATACCAGATACAACGGTTACCACTGGGAAGGAATCGCCTTGGAGCGAACGTGGATGAATGACAAGAGGGATACCAAGGCACTTGAGAAAGCAGCGCGCGCATATGAAATGTCAATTGATAGGGAACCCAGCCAGCTGAAGGACCATGTCAACTTGGGGGAAGTCCAGGTGCTACTGGGCAATTACACGCAAGCCCAGGTTCAACTGCAGAAAGCGCGTTACAGCATTGGCCACCTTACCGAGTGTGACAAGATTGTACTCCACTTCCTGATTGCGATTGGAGAGGTACTCGACGATGATGATGACAATCTAACCTATGACCAAACGCTCGATTTGCTGACACATGCCATAGACTCGGACATGAAATGCAGGGTTGTATACAACGTAGATCCAATTAAATTCATGCTTGATGGAGAAGGCTGGGCAGACGGAGACTGCGGGCGGGAACTTGCCAAGACATTGACGGCGAAGATGGAAATTCTTACGTCGCCTAAGCAGTGACTGCGCTTCTGAGAGAAAGTCATGCTGAGAGGAGATGGAGAGGCTGAGCCATAAGCAAGAAGAGCCACATGATCGGGGCGCTGTACGCTATATAGCATAACACGAAAATGAACCTCGCGGCTCGAACGTAATCCGGATCTAGTAGCATCGCCAGCCGCCTGAGATTCGCGAGGTGGTCACAGTTTGTTACCACCTTCTGCTTCTCTTCCTTGGTGAGCCGGAACATAAAGTCGGGAGGAAAACGGTTTGCGTTGCGGCAAATGGCCTGGTTCAGAGCCTTGGTCATAACCCCGTAAGCCTCTGCTAAATCGGCATCGATGATGACCTTCTCCCCTCGAATGAGCAGGATTCGCTGCTGGATCCTGCCGGCCTTGACCAAGGCCTTCGGTTTCGCCATTGAGTTCCCCCGCTACCCCAAAGGTGGTCGCAGATTGTGACCACCTTCTGAGTTCGTTGTCCCATGACCGCAACGATCGCTTATACTGGTCCTAATTAGTTCCCTAATGCACAGCTACTGCTTCAATATGACACGCAGCTCTCTGATCTCCTTACATTCCATATGCTCATGCATATGTCAATTCGACTGTGAACCACCCCGGTTTTGCCTGAGCCCCGGTCTTCCCGGATCTTCGCCTAATCCCCGCCTCCGCTCAGCCGCCCACCCTCTCTATGAAGCACATCGTCTCCGAAGTAATCCTCCTTGCCGAGAAGGGAGACTTCCATCTCGTCTCCATTGATATGCCCGTGGATTTCCAGGAACTTGTTCCTCTTGCCATCAGTCTCGAAGGTGAACCTGATGTCGTTTCCTATCATATGCAGGTGATCCAGCATGTAGAAATCATCGGCCGTCTCTGAGAATGAAATCCCACCGGTGACCGCATCGCCTCTCGCCACGAGTCTCACGGTAATGGACATCTCTTTCTCCGGGTCCTCTGGATTGTTCTTCCACACACCCGCGAAGAACTGGTTTTCGCCCAGAGCGGCGGCATCGGTGTGAGTGGCGGTTCTCTCCACATACTCATCTACCGTTATTCCCCCCTTGGCGATCATGCCTTCAGGAATAATGGGCAGCAGGAATGTCCTGATGAAATGCCGCATGTCTTCATTGCTGTATGGGTGGAATCGGTCCAGGACGTCCCCACCCTCGGCCACGTCCATATTGAGAATGAGGACCGGCCCATTGTTGGAGAAGTCCACCTCATTCATCGAAAAGGTCTTTATCTCCGGGTTCACCCTGGTCTTGAAGTACACCCGCCGGTCTCTCACATCGAATATGATGGACCACTCCGGCACATCGTACACCTTGAGCGAGTCCAGCATGGCGAAGCCGTAATCCACTATGTTCTGGGCGGGGTCATAGTCTCTCACCATCACGGCGGTCTTGACGAAGCGGGGCACCCGGAGGTCTCCGAGGTCGGGCTCATAGAGCCCCCCGAAGCCCTTGTAGTACTTGAGGACCTCAAGCTCCCTGGCGTAGGGTGTGTTGAAGAGCCCCGGAACGGGCATATTATGTCCCCGGTTCACGACCACCTGGCTGTCGATGAAGGCCACCGCGGCGCAGTCCCCGCTGGCATCCCCAACAAAGAAGTGCTTTCCCGGTCCCTCCACCTCGATCTCATGGGCGCAGCGTATGGCTTCGTCCACCGTGGAGTAGTTATCCAGGATGTACTGCATCCAGTTGAGTTCATAGAGCCGGGGCAGGCTGTCATTCCTTGGGTAGTCGCCGTCCTCATTCATCTCCCAGATATAGAGACCCACCTCATTCATGCCCCCGTCGGCCAGGTCCCTGCCGATGGCATTGAAGGTGACCGAGCCATATCGTGAAACCCATGAATGAGAAGACGGTCTCGACTGCTCCCTGGTGGCGAGCTCGCTCCAGGTGGTCCCCAGCTTGAACGTGCCCCTCTTGTTGATGAATATCATGCCGGGTACGCCTATGTCCCCCTGGTTGAGGTTATGACCGTAGACAAGGCCCTCACCCTTCTGGAGCTTGAATGTGGAACATGCCCGGGCCTCGCAAGGCATGAGGATCGCGAGGGTGAGAAGCGCAAGCGCGAGAACGGCGCAGGCCAGGCTGTTGATTACAAGCGGATTACTCCTATAAGTGAACATTCTGATCCCTCCCCTGTTCTGGCTGCACGTAAGATAATGAGGAACGCCGCTCAAGTCCGTTCACATGCATGGACGTTCGACACACTCGGATTGTTTCACTCTTTATATCTGCATTCCAGCTCCAGCGGCAGTGTCCGCCTGACATGACCCGCCGCACGCGTCTGCCTCCGCCGCCCTAGGCGTTCGGCTCTGAGCCGAAACGGACAGACACTCATCATTCACCCATTTGCCTTGACACCCGCATGATGCGGCGGTAGTTATTAATATTGGAGCGAGCGGGATTATACTGAAGCGCCAGCTATTCAAGGGTTCTTTGACAGGATCAGTATACGCAGTAGTCAGCCTAAAAAGAGGGAAGAGATGGCCGCTAAGAAAAAGTCAGTGAAGCCTAAACAGGCTGGACATGAAGACCTGTGGGCGAAAACGCCCGACATGGTCCGCCGCTTCATAGACCTACGCCCTGACTACGAACAGCTTTGTAATGAAGTTGCGTATGTACTACGGAAACGCTTGAAAGAACAGGGCATCGCCTTTGCTTCGATCACGTGCCGTGCCAAGTCGCTGAAGAGCTTCCTTGAGAAGCTAAAACGCAAGACTTATTCTGACCCGCTTAACGAAATAACCGATTTCGCCGGTACACGTGTGGTCTGTCTTTATATCGATGATCTAGACAAGATCCAGAGCATCATAGAGAAAGAATTCAAAGTCGTAGAATCCATCGATAAGCTTGATGAGAGGAACGCAGATCAGTTTGGGTACTTAGCAAGGCACTTCATCGTTAAACTGGGGGGCAAATCATCTGGCGCTAGGTATGATGATCTTAAGAGCCTTGCTTGCGAAATTCAGGCGCGGACTGTCCTTCAAGACGCATGGGCGATTATTCAGCATCACCTCGCATACAAGAGGGAGGCTCAGGTCCCGAAGCCCATATTACGAAAATTGAATAGTCTTGCTGGGCTCTTTGAGACTGCTGACGACCAATTCCAGCGCGTCAAAGATGACCGAGAACGTTATTTGGAATATCTTGATACAACTAGGGGTTCAGAAGAGGACTTTCATGCCTCAGATCTGAACCTAGACAGCTTTAAGACGTTTTTGAGAGCTACTTACCCAGACAGGCCCGATGAGCTCTGGGAAGGTCAAGACAAGTATGTATTTGATCGGATACAGACAAAAGGTATAGACACACTTGGAGATGTTCTGAAGATAATAAAAAAGCATGACGGCGCCATTGCGAAGGCCCTTGATAGAATCGAGAAGATGGAAGGACAAGTACTACCTGCGAACACGATCCCCTACTTGGCTTTCTACTTCGAGCATAAACCTGTCTCGATGGACTACGGTATTCCTAGTGAATGGAGGTTAGACGAGACTTCGAACTAGTATGAGGCTTGAGTGGATGCTCATTCTATGTGATTCACTTGCACCCCTCAATCTCGCCCGTTATGTCAGGATGCAGCAGTAGAAAAGGAGATGTGTAATGGCCAGGTACTATGTCAACAAGAACGCTCAGCCGACTGGCGAGCACGAGGTTCACAAGACCGGCTGCAGTTACATGCCGGCTCTCGGCAACTGTATTGATCTGGGTGAATGTGTCGACTGTCACGACGCAGTCCGCAAGGCCGGAAGCCACTTCAGCAACGTCGACGGTTGCGCGTCCTGCAGCCCTGACTGTCACACTCGATGAGCATCTTTTGCGGGCTAGTGCATGCAGCTGTCGCCTTACGATGTCACGGTGCCTGCGAAGCGGCCGACTTCGGCGAATCTGATAAGCAGTTCGTTGGCCGTTGGAGACTGTCGCTTAGATGGAGTTGTAGTGGTGTTTTTGTCTGAACTCAGACTTTGGAATTTCCGGAAATACGGTGTCGGCACAGATGATTTCGATGGGGCTTTGCCAGGCGTCGCGGTCGTTTTCAATCCGGGCTTGAATGTCCTGATTGGTGAGAATGACTCCGGAAAGACGGCCCTGGTAGACGCAATCCGGCATATTCTTGGCACTCAAAGCCGCGAGTGGTACCGACTTGAGAGCTCGGACTTCTCTGGTGTCGGTGAAGACCGCGCTAGGAGGCTGAAGATCGAGGTTATCTTCCGGGGCTTCACCAACCAAGAAGCAGCTCCTTTTCTTGAATGGATAGGATTTGAGGACCGTGAAGGGAAGCAAGAATACACCCTCACCGTACGGCTGACGGCAGAGCGTAAGGCTAGTAGGATCCTCGTGGATCTCCGGGCAGGTCCTGATTCAGTCGGGTCGCAGATGGACGGAGAGGCCAGGGAACGCCTGCGTGTCACATACCTTAAGCCGTTACGAGACGCAGAGAGTGAATTGACCCCGGGGCGACGATCTCGCCTGGCTCAGATCCTATCCGCTCACAAGCTGTTTCAGAAAGCCCCGCCTGGCACCTCGGGTCAGAAACACAAGCTTGAAGAAATCGTGGGAGACGCCAACATGGCGATTAGGCAATACTTCTCTCGGACGGATGATAAGGAGCAAGGCCACGAGGTCATGCGGATTATCAATAGTCTTCTGTCGGAGTTCTTCCCAGGTGATAATGAGCCGTCCGCAGAGATCAATATCTCGGGTGCTGAACTGGGGGATATTCTGCGACGCCTTGCGTTAGTATTGGAAGAAAACCCGGCCGGACTGGGCTCGCTGAATCTGCTTTACATTGCAGCAGAGCTCCTCCTGCTTCAATCCTCAGAGTTCCAAGGGCTGCGCCTGGGAATCGTCGAAGAACTTGAGGCCCATCTGCATCCGCAGGCGCAGCTCAGGTTGATAGCCTTTCTAGAGCGCCACGTTGCTGATCACGATAAAGGTCAGTTCATTCTGACTACTCACAGTACCATACTCGGTGCAAGCGTTGACCTCAGGGACCTATTGATCTGCCGAGGAAGCAGCGTATTCCCTATGGCTCCGGACTTCACGAAACTTGAACCGAAGAGCTATGACTTCCTGCACAGATTCCTCGATGCTACGAAAGCAAACCTGTTTTTTGCGCGTGGCGTCATCCTCGTTGAAGGGGATGCAGAGAACCTGCTGCTTCCTACAATAGCGGAGATCATTGATCGGCCATTCCATCGCTACGGTGTGTCGGTTGTGAATGTTGGCAGCACGGCATTTCTGCACTACGCGAAGGTATTTGCCCGCAAGGACGGTCAAAATATGGGTGTTCCGGTCGCAATTGTGTTGGACTCGGACGTCAGACCTGAGGAGTGGAAGGACAGAGACGGCACCTGCGCGACGGCAGAGGGAGTCTCGGAGGCACGGACGAAGAAGCAGCAGTGGGCGTCCGACGCCTTTGATCTTGGTGAGACAAAGGCATTCGTAGCCCAGAACTGGACGCTTGAATATGACATTGCGCTAGACCCGGCCTTCGCGAGGACCTTCTACGAGTCAGTTCTGTGGGCAGAGAAACTGAGCAATGCGAAGACCGGGGAACCGCAGGCGGGGAAAGCCGCTGAAGTGAAGACGAAGGCCAGGAAGGACATCAAGCAATGGGAAACCGACTGGGCCGATGACCCGAGGAAGCGAGAGAAGATAGCCTTTGAGATCTATAAGGCTACTATGTTGGACAAAGGTATCTCAAAGGCAATCGCAGCACAGGTTTTTGCCCATGAGCTTATGAAATGCAAGCAAAGAGATAAACTGGCGATGGCGATCTTCAAGTCGGAGTATCTCAAGTATCTCGTCGACGCCATCTGCCATGTCACCAAGCCACGCGGTGCGGAGGAAGATGTTTCTTCAGATCACTGACGATGATATCGACCGAGTTGAGAATCTTTTGCTTCCGGCGGGCTGTGGTTTTAATGAGGAGCGCCGGAATTTCATTAAATGCATGGAGTCGCGCGATGTTGTCGCTTGCCCAGGTAGTGGCAAGACGACTGCGCTGCTCGCAAAGCTCTTGATTCTTGCATCTTATATGCCATTCCCCGACGGCCGCGGAGTTTGCGTATTGACCCATACGAATGTCGCAATCGACGAAGTCAGGAGGCGAGCGGGTGGTGCCGCTGACGCTCTTCTTGCCTATCCCAACCACTTCGGCACAATTCAGAGTTTCGTCAATCGGTTTCTTGCCATGCCCTTCTATCGAATCAGGTATGGGCGTGGAGTCCATGCCATAGACAATGGCTCGTTTTACGCGGAAATCGAAAGGCAGTACGGTCGTAATCGCGGGCTGAGAACCTGGATCAAGAGCCGTGGCGGCAGCGCCGCTACACTAGGAGGATACTGGCTCAAGTCTGCGGACCTCACAGTCGGGAAGGACCTCGACAATGACATCTCCGGGCTGGGGCGGAAGACGCCGACATACCGGAGCATAGAGCGTGTCCGCCAGGAGATTCTCGACCGTGGCATTCTTAGCTACAATGATGCTTATTCGCTTGCCTTGAACTACCTGTCCCAGTTCCCAAGTGTATCTGAGGCAATCAGGCAACGGTTCAAATTCGTCTTTATTGACGAAATGCAGGACACCGATGACCATCAGATGAGAGTTCTAGATGCACTCTTTGCAGGTTGCTTTGCCCTGGTTCTGCAGAGGCTGGGAGACCCTAACCAGGCGATTTACGAATCGAACGTGAACCAGGAGATGCATTGGTCGCCAACTACGCCATTCCTGCCGTTCTCGGACAGCCTTCGGTATGGACCGACCATCGCAGAAGTGCTGGACACGGTTCGCGTTGATCGCACTCTCACCCTTAAGCCCAATCCAAACCAGCCTTCGCTGCCTCCCCACATATTGCTATTCGAATCGGGGGCAGAACAGACGGTGCTTCCTGCCTTCGGAGCTCTCATCCGAGAACATGGGCTCCACAAGTTGGAAGACCCGGTATTTAAGGCAGTTGGCTGGGTTGGTAAAGACAAGACAGATGAGGGAAAGGCGTGCCTTCGCTACTACCATTCGGGATACCAGAAGGCGTTTAGTGACTCCTCTCGGCAGTTTGAAACACTTCTGGCGTATACGCATGCGATGGAGATGTTACTGAGGGACGCACCCCAGAATGGCGGGGCGCTCTTTGATATGGCACTTGCCGGTATGCTCCGTGGACTTCGTGTCGCTGGTCTGAGGCATCCCAAGACCCAGCGGCCTTTCACCGCTGCAACCATCAGGAGCCACCTCAGGCAGACCGATGAGTGGCTGTACACGACCCTCCGCCTAGCTTTTGCCGAATGGGTTCTTGCTTTTCGTCAACGCAAGATGACGGTGGAGCAGACTCGTGATGCTATGTCGGCATTTGTGCGGACACACTTTCTCGATGGCGAAACTGCGGAACTAACAGATTTCCTTGATTCTGACTCTGTTAATTTCGAACCACCCAAGAAGTATTGTGCCAATACCTTCGTCTCAGACGGAGGCGACGTAATAGAAGTCGGTACCGTCCACTCGGTGAAGGGCGAGACCCATACCGCAACGCTCTACCTCGAAACATTCAACTATGCACTGGATTCGGAGCGCCTCCTTCCGTTCTGTTTGGGCAAGTATCCCACTAAGGATGCCATGAAGGCTCGACACCGCGCAAACCTCAAGATTGCGCATGTCGCATTCAGTCGTCCCACTCACCTTCTTGCGTTCGCATGTTGTGGGAAACACGCAGTTGGGCAAGAGAGCGAACTGGTGAATGCAGGATGGGTTGTCCGGAGAATCTGAGAAGAGACCTTGGGGGACACCCTCGGAATGACATTCATGAACGAGAGCATCCTCCGGCCAACAAGACTATGGACAGGGAGGGGGTGAAGTCTCGGCGGCGGCCGAAGCAACTCCTGAAGACTAGTGACCTAGGTAAGACATCTGAGCCCCTAATCCCTGATTGGAGCGGACCTGACGTTGGCGGCATGGCTCTTTCGGGCACGGAGGGCAAGCGCCTCACCGCCTCGGCTGCACCACTAAGCCACGCTGGTGGGCCGCCAATGAGTACTTCCCCGCTGAAGTGACCGCTCAACCACATGCCTCACGTACGGTCCGCTCCGCATTCGTCAGCTAAACGACAGAGGGGCGAAGGGCATGGCCTGATGTCGAAAAGAAACGGCCCGTCCGGCATGCTGGTCCCCAATATGTAGAGGTTATCCCCTAACCATCTAAGGCGCCCGACATAGACGCGCGGAGAATTGGCGCGCCAGCACCTCGTATCTATATTCGCGACTCGATGAAGGCCGGGATATCGGACCGCTTCCTTTCCTCTGCAAGGATGAGGCCCCTCAGGACCTGCTCGTCGTATGATGGCCTCTCTACCCTGTAGAATAGCCCGATGGGGATCTTCTCGGCCTCCATGTCGTAGTTCCATTCGCGAGCGCGTGTGCGGGCTGCCTCGAGGTCGGAGGCATCGTGTCCCTCGAGCTCGTAGACCTTCTTGTTATAGAACTGGTATGTGTTGAAGAAGGTGAAGCAGGGCTGAAGGACATCGATGAAGGCGAAGCCCTTGTGCTTCACACCCTCGACGATGAGGTTCGCAAGTTGGTCTGTCTTGCCCGAGTATCCCCGGGCCACAAATGTGGCCCCAGCCGCGAGCATGAGCTCTAAGGGATTCAGGGGGTGCTCTACGCTCCCGCGCGGAGTGGACTTGCCCGGGAAGTTCGTCGGGCTCGTGGGGGTGAACTGGCCGGTGGTGAGTCCATAGACCCGGTTATTGTGAATCACCATGGTGACGTCGATGTTGCGCTTGGCCGACATGATGATATGCGCGAGGCCCTCGCCATAGCCATCGCCATCACCTGTAAAGCCGATTACTGAAAGGTCTTTGTTCGCTAGCTTGATGCCAGTCACAGTTGGCGGCACTCTGCCGTGAATGGAGTAGAAGGAGTTGACGTTTATGTAGTCCACTATCTTGGAAGAGCAGCCGATGCCGGAGGCGATGGCGATCTTCTCGAGGGGGTAGCCTTCGGCAACGAGCTTCTTGATGGCCTCCTGCGCGGCCGTGAGAATGCCGAAGTTGCCGCAGCCCTTACACCAGGTGTTCTCGGCGTAGGTATTAAGGTTGATTTCGCTCATTTCATCACCCCCTCTACCCTCTTCTGGAGTTCGTCCACGGTGAAATGCCTGCCGTCATATTTGAGGATCTTCTCGTGGACTTCGATGCCGTGGCATGACGCCAGGTCGGAGAGGCAGCCGGTTACGTTGACCTCGACGCCGATTGTCTTCCTCGCTCCCTTGAGCGCGCTTTTGAGCGCCTCCGTCGGGAAGGGCTCGAGTATAACAGGCTGCACCACCTTCAGTCCGAGCTTCTCGGCTACCTCAACACAGGCCCCCTTTGTGGAGCCCCAGGTGAGCAAAGCAACGTCCGAATCCGCCTTGCCGTAGGTCTTGACTGCCTCGAGGTTCTTGACATCCTCTATAAGTTCGGGGCGCTTCTTCATGCGCTTATCCTGCATGGCCGTGATGGCTTCGGGAAGCTCGGTGGTTATGCCGGCCTCGTCATGTTCATAGCTCGTGCCCTTGACTATGGCGCCGGCCCTCCCCGGAAACGCCAAGGGCGACACGCCGTTCTTGGTATCAAGATAGCGTTTGTACTCTCCCTTACCGTCCCACAGCAGGCCGTCCTGCTTCCTTACTTCCTTCGCTTCGGGGCCATCCGTCTCGAAGCAGTAGGTGCTTTCGCTCAGGCACTTGTCCGTGAGCACAAACGCGGGTATCTGGTACTCCCATGCCATGTTCATGGCTAGCGCGGTGAGCTCATAGGCTTCATTCACATCGCCCGGAGCCACCACGAAACGCAGGAACTCGCCGTGGCCCGCAGAGAGCACGAAGTTGAGGTCTCCCTGAGTTGTGTATGTGGGCACGCCCGTGCTCGGGCCGGGCCTCTGGCTTACCACGAACACAACGGGCGCTTCGCTCTGCGCCGCAAGGCTCACCGACTCGGCCATGAGCGCGAAGCCGCCTCCTGCCGAGCCCACCATGGTCCTTGCGCCGGCGTACGCTCCGCCTATGGCGGTCACTGCCGCCGCGATCTCGTTCTCGGGATGATAGGTTACGACGCCGAGCTCCTCCTCATGCGCGGCGAGGAAGTGGAGAATGCTCGTCGATGGCGTCATGGGATAGGCAATGTAGAGGTCGAGTCCCGCAGCCACGGCGCCGAGCGCGATGGCTTCGTTGCCCGTCATCAGGGGAAGCGGCTCGGCCGGGCCGGTTTCGATATTGAGAGTGGCGTCGCCGGCCTGCTCGTAGGCGGCCCTGGCGATGGCGAGGTTGGTCTCGGTCTCCTTCTTAAAGGAGGTATTTACCAGTTCCTCAAGGACGCTCCACTCGAGCCCCAGCATCTTGCCGATGGTGGCGAAGGCTGCCGTGTTCCGCATGATGGGCTTGCCGCCCGCGTCTTTAACGATGCTCGTGAATTTCATCCCCGTGCCTTCGGCCTCGAAGGCGTCGGCATCGTAGACGACCTTGCCCTTGGGCTTGAGGCGCCACTTGTGGTTGTTGATTGTGTCTTCATTCAAGGCAACGATGAGGTCGACATCGCTGGTGTTGGCCTGGATCATGCAGCGGCAGGCCCTTATGAGGCTGAAGTTGTGGCCGCCTCTTATGAGGGATGGGTAGTCATCCCAGAAGAAGACGTGATAGCCCAGTTTCCCGAGGAGGCCGGCAACAAGACCGCCGATCTGGCGAATGCCGTCTCCTGCCTTGCCGCCTATGAGGATTGTGAAGTCCTCCATGACGCCCTCCTGTAGACCTAGTTGGCCCTGAACACGGTCTGCCCCTCTTTTATCGTCTCAAGGACTTCGATGTTCCCGAGCTGCCCGGGGTCGATTTCGAGCGGATCCGCATCGAGAACAACCATATCCGCCAGCTTCCCGGGTTCGAGTGTGCCCTTCCGGTGCTCTTCAAAATACTGCCAGGCAGCATCTTTTGTGATTGCCCGCAATGCCTCGTACGGCGTGATCCGCTCATCCGGGCCGAGCAGTTTGCCGCTCGTTGTTAGACGATTTACGGCAGCCGCGGCCACGGGCAGCATGCCGATGCCGGCAATGGGGGCATCGTGATGCAGTGTGATCTTCAACCCGCGGTCCAGGGCCGAACGGGCCGGGTCGATGCGGGCCGCACGCTCGGGCCCCAGAAAAATGTCGCGATGGCGATCGCCCCAGAAAACCACATGGATGGGGAAGAATGAAGGTGTCAGGCCGTGAGAGACCGCCGCGTTGAGCTGCTCGTCCCTCATGACCTGAGAGTGTATGATCACATTTCTGAGGTCGGGCCGCGGATGGTCCCCGCGGACCGTATTCAGCGCTTCAAGAAAAATGTCCAGCGCGGCATCCCCGTTGCAGTGGGCGTGAATCGGAATGTCCTTTTCGTCACAAATGCGCACCCACCGGACAACATCCTCGGGGGTCATGCTAGCATATCCCCGATTTCCCGAATCCCCGTGATCGTGGGCTTCAGCCTCGGGCTCCGCAGCCGTTTGGCTCTTCAGCAGCAGCCTGTCCACCGCTTCGTGGTCGCAGGCGCTCGCTTCGTGCGTATCCCCCTCGACCTGCTTGTAATAGGGCTCGGAAAGATAGGCAGTGTACCCCTGAATGGACCCGTCGATGACAAGCTTGATTCCCCCCGGACGAAAGCGGCCCCAACTCCACCGGTTTCCGGCCACATCCTCCACGACTTCATCGGCCGCTGCCTTGTAGACGGGATAGGCCACAACGTCGATGGGGAGGCCGCCCTCCTGCTCCAGGGCCC
>Ga0180438_10005644_pt1 | contig 17284 bp, 5 predicted proteins | sample SS_ome_12_FD_132455 | JGI IMG/M metagenome (GOLD analysis project Ga0180438, IMG submission 132455) | Hypersaline lake sediment archaeal communities from the Salton Sea, California, USA - SS_3_D_2 metaG | ecosystem: Environmental > Aquatic > Non-marine Saline and Alkaline > Hypersaline >...
ATCAAAAAATGGGATGACACGAATTGGGAATCCTTCGGCAGCCTGGACGGCACCGTGCGCGCCATCGCCATCAGCGACGGCGGTGAAATATACGCCGGTGGCGACTTCCAGGGCGGGGCGGCCCGCTGGGACGGAAGCTGGAAAGTCCTTACCGACACCCGGAATACTGCCGGGCTGGGCGGGACGGTCTACGCGCTGGCCGTCATCGGCGACGACCTGTATGTGGGCGGCGAGTTCCCATCCCCTGTGGATGGGAAGGACCGGGGCCTGGCGCGTTGGGATGGCACCGCCTGGCATAACGTAGGGAGCGGGGTGTGCAAAAAAGGCGGGGCGGCTACGGTCCGGGCCCTGTTTGCCAACGGCAGCGATCTCTACGTGGGCGGCGACTTCACCCACGCAGGCGCTCCCTCTGGTGATACCAACTGTTCCGGCGGCGTAAGTGCCTCCAACCTGGCCCGCTGGAACGGCGCCAACTGGATGGCTCTGCAGGGAGGCACAGATGGCGCGGTCAAGGCCCTGGCCTTTGCCGGCGGCAGACTGTACGCCGGCGGCGATTTCACGCAGGTGGACAAGCCGGCGGATAGGTGGTTGGTTCCCGCGAACCACGTCGCGCGGTTGGCGGTGCCCACCACCAACCTGGCCCTCAGCCTGACCCCCGCCCACAGCCAGGTCACCCCGGGCGGGAGCGTGACCTTTAATCTTAAAGTCACCAACAAGGGCACCACGCGGGCGACAAACGTCACTGTGCTGGACATCCTGCCCGGCGGCTTCACGTTCAACTCGGCCTCTGGCTGCACCTCGCACTCAACTTCAACCAGCGACAGCGTGATGTCCGTGAAATGTAATCTGGGGAATCTGATCAACGGCGAATCCAAGTCCGTGCAAATCGCTGCCACGGCTCCCACCATACTCGGCACCTACACCAACCGGGCTTTTGTCGGCGCGGACCAGCCGGATGGCGACGGGGCGGACAACTTGGCCACCGCCGCCGTCGCGGTCAAGCTGGAGGCCGACCTGGCGCTGGCCATGGAGGCACCCGCCAGCGTCAAGGCCGGCGGACACCTGACCTACACCCTGACCGTCACCAACAAAGGCCCGCAACAGGCGCCGGATGTCACCCTGGCCGACACCCTGCCCGCCGGCGTGACCCTGGTCTCGGCCAGTTCCAGCCGGGACGGTTGCTCGCCTCCGCCAGCAGCACGGACCGGGGGGAGCGTGACCTGCCACCTGGGCGCTCTGGCCAAAAACGCCCAAGCGACCGTACAAATCGTGGTAGCCGTAGATGCCACACTGGCTGCGGGCACCGGGCTCGAAAACAGCGCCAGCGTCAGCATGCCCGGCGTCGAGGATGAGAAACCCGCAGACAACACCCAGTCGGCTACGACCACCGTGCAGGTAGACGCCGACCTGGTCGCGTCTAAAGCCGGGCCAGAGTCGCTGTACATCGGTGCCTGTCTCGTCTACCAACTGACCGTCACCAACAACGGCCCCTCCCAGGCCACCGGCGTCGTCCTGAGCGACACACTGCCGGCCGGCAGCGCCCTCGACGACGAGCAGGGGGTCAGCCGAGAGGGGGTCATCCCCGCCGGATGCAGCTACGACGAGTACAATCGCGTCCTCACCTGTAGCGCCGGGGAGTTAGCCCCTCGCACCAGCGCCACTTTCCACATCAAGGTCCGCCCTGATCAGGGCCTGCCCGAGGGCGCGGTGCTGTCAAACTCTTTTTCGGTGGGCGCCGCTTCCCCTGATTCCAACCCAGGGAACAACAGCGGCTCGGCCGACACCACCGTCACCCGGGACGCCACCAACTTGCAGGCCGATCTGGAGCTGGCCAAGTCGGCGCCGGCCACGGTGGCAGCCGGCGGGATTCTGACCTATACCCTGCGCGTCAAGAACAACGGCCCGCTCAACGCCACCGGCGTGACGGTCAGCGACCCCCTTTCCAACCTGCCCGCCGGGGCGACCTTTGTCGCTTCCGCTTCCAGCCCGGAGTGTAGCGCGGCCAGCGGCACCGTCACCTGCAACCTGGGCACGTTGTGCGCTGGCGAGAGCAGAACGGCCTATGTGGCTGTGGGTGTGCCGGTGGACACGCCGGCCGGCACTTTGATCACCAACACCGCCACTGCCTCTGCCGAGGAAAGCACCCCCGTCAGCGCCAGCGCCAGCAGCCAGGTCGTCCACCAGGCCGACCTGGCTTTGACCAAATCGGCCACCCCCCAGGTCAAGGCGGGGCAAGACGTCGTCTACACCCTGACCGTCACCAATAACGGTCCGTCCCGGGCGGCCGGCTTCAGCCTGGTTGACACCCTGCCGGATCCCGTTGACTTCAAAGCCGCCCCCGCCGGTTGCCAATATGACAACAACAGCCACCAGGTGACCTGCACCGTCAGCGCCCCCATACCACGCGGCCAAAGCGTCACGAGGGTCATCACAGTACGCACCAACGTCGCCGGGCCGTTGAGCAATACCGCCTCAGTGACGGGCACCACGGCCGATCTAAATCTGGCGAACAACACGCGCACTGTGGACACCGATGTCGGCCAGCCCGTCCGACAGACACGCACTGTCGGCAGCATCGTCGTCGAGGCCAACGGTTTCCAGCCAGCGGGCGGCGGCCAGGAGCTGGTTTGGGGAGAAGTCACCCTGGGTAGCACCACTGGCGCCCTTTACTACAAGCTGGCCGGGACGGGCGATTCCGTCACCATCAACTCCGACGAGCAGACCCTGACCGGCCAGGGCACGGTGGCCCTCATCAGTGGGGACCTGGCCCTCTTCAGCGGCGATTTCAGCGCCGATGGCGCTGACACCCAGCCGCTGCTCAAGCCCGGGCCCGGCGTGCAGGTTGTGCTGAGCGAACTCGGCGGGTTCGCCATCCACTCGGGCCTGTCCATCTCCCAGATCAACCTCTCAACCGGCCAGGCCAACGGTGGCGCCACGTTGCACGTCAACCCGCCGGGCATTGACCAATTCGTGGGGGCCAATTTCGAAATCCAGCCCGGCCCCATCATCACCGGCACCGTGAGCGACTTTAGCTTCTGGGTCGCCGGCTCGTGCTTCAGCGTCACCCAGGCCTTCATCACCAGCCAGGGCATCACCGCCGGCACGGTCCCTCTGAGCGGGCCAGCCCAGTACGGCGGGTACACCAGCCTGGTCCACGACCTGCTGATCACCCGGGAAGGTTGGAGCGTGGGCGGCCAGGGCGCTTCCTTCCCCCTGCCGCCCATCTACCTGGTGGGCGGGCCCCCAGCCGGCGGGGCTGTCACCGGCACGATCACCAGCACCGTCAGCAGCACGATCACCCATACCGCCGGTTCCACAGTCGGGAACACCGTCCTCATCACGGACGCGACGGCCACGCTTTCCTACGTGGCGGGCAACTTTGTCATAAACGCCACCGGTGTCCTGTCCATCACCCTGCCGGAGAACAGACAATCCTCTGCCATCAGCGTGCGCTTTGACTCCCAGGGCAACGTCAGCGGCAACCTCAGCCAATTGCAACTAAAGGTCGCCGGGGGCACCCTGTCCATGCAAGACATCGGCGTCAGCAACGAGGGCCTCTCGGTGGCCGTGGCCTCGTACGCGCTGCCGGTCACCATGACGCGGGCCATGACGGGCACCCAACCCGCCGGCGGCGGCCCGCTGGCTGCGCCCACGAACGTCCCGGCTAACCCCGCCGGGACGCAGCGCAGCACCACCGTCACCGTGGAGAACATCAAAATCAATAGGGATGGCCTGAGCATCGGCGGCGCGGGCGTGACCTTCCCGCTGCCCGACATCAAGGTCGGGGACGGCACCAAGGTCAAGTTCACCAACATGGCAGCCACCCTGGGCGTGTCCTCCATCGCCGCCAATCCCGCGTTCTATTTGGGGATCAGCGGCACGCTGGCCCTGCGCCTGCCTCAGAACGATCAGGACATCGGCTTCAGGGCCAGGGTTGACAGCACGGGCCACTTTAGCGGCACGCTGGACCAGGTATCCCTCAAGATGTCTGTCGCCAAGCTGCAACTGCAAAAGATCAGCTTTGACAACACCGGCCTGTCCGTGCTCACCGGCACCCTGGCCATCTCAGGGACGCTGAGCAGCAAAACCATCACCGGCACGGTCGCCGGACTGCGCATTGATCAGGACGGCCTCAGCGTGGCCGGGGGCGGCGTGACGGTAGAGCTGCCCGACTTTGCCCTGGGCAGCAGCAAGGGCATCAGCGTCACCCACAACTCTGCCTCCTTCTTCATCGCCGCCGATCGCACCTACAAGGTAACCCTGGCCAGCACCATCCTGATCAAGGTGGGCCAGTTCCAGACCAGCGCCAAGGGCAGCATCACCGTGGACGGCGCGGGGCGGGTCAGCGGCACCGTGGAGAGGTTCGAGCTGACCGTGGCCGGCCTGGGCGTGGTCGTCGAGGGCGCCCAGATCAACGGCGACACGATATTTATCCAAAAAGCCGGCCTGGCGGTGCCTCCAGCCTGGGGCGGCCTCACCGTGGAGGTGTACAACCTCAAGATCGGGCCGGACGGCTTTTCCATCGGCGGGGGCATGTTCAAACTGCCCGATATCCATGTGGGCAGCCTCACCCTGGCCGGGCTTTACGGCAGTTTCAAGCAGGTGCCCGGCGGCTACGAAATCAGCGCTGGTGGCACCTTTGTGATACCCGGCCTGGGCGGCGGCGCCAAATGCGGCATCAGCGTGGGCGTGACCCTGTTTGCCGTGAGCGAGCAGACGACCGTGTTGCACATCCACAGCGCCAAAGCCATGGGCAGCAAGGACAGCCTGCGCCTCAAGAACGTCACCTGCGGGTTGACCGGCTGCCGCATCCCCATCGGCCAGACCGGGTTCTACCTGACCCGCGTGGAGGGCAGCCTGACCCTGACCCAGGATACCACCCGCATTGACCTGGGCATCTCGGTCGAAGGCGGCCCCGGCTTTGCCGGGTACTCGGCCGTGCGCGGCGATGGCCACCTGGGCCTGCAGTTCAACCCCTACCGGTTAGATCTGGATGGCGCCATTACCCTGTTCGCCATCTTTAAGGCGGCCCAGATGAAGGCCACCATCCAGGAGAACTATTTCCACGGCGAGCTGCGCATCAATCAGATCTGGTACCCGTTCACGGGCGAGGCCAGCCTGACCGTGTGGACCACCGACGGCAAGTTCCATCTGGTGGGCCGGGCCACCCTGACGTTCGGCCTGGTGAAGGGGTCCTGGGGCGACATAGCCGGCATCCCCATCCCACCCTTTGACGGCAGCCTGGCCCAGATAGGCACCGAGTTCGGCGAGTTCGTGCGCCAGGACGGCACCACCTGGGGGCTCAAGGGTTGGGTCACCTTTTGGAAGTTCACGGTTGGCTTCTACTTCAACACCGCTGGCGACGTGGCCATCGGCAACGTGGACGAATACGTGACGGTGACGCCGCCTCAGATTGCCATGGCCCGCTGGCTCCTGGGAGCCAGAAGGTGGGGCAGGGCGTCGCCCATGGTGCTTTCCGATGCGGAACGGGAGCAAATAAACCGGTTCACGTTCACAGAGGCGGCGACCTTGATCGCCGTCCCGGTGCCAGCCCGCACCGATCTCCTGTTCACCCTGCAACGCAGCGGGGAAGCGCCCACCATGACCCTCGTCCGGCCGGATGGCGTGGAGATCACGCGGGACAAACTGCCTGAGAACGCCGTGTACGACGAGATTCCGGTCACACGTACCGTGACGGACACCCTGGGGGCCACCACGCAAGTCACCGACACCCTTGTCCTCTATTCCATCGGGCAAGGCCGCGCCGGCCCGTGGCAGATCAAGCTGAGCGGCGAACCCGGCCCGGACCAGCCGTACACCGTGCGCGTGGTCGGTGCCGATCCGGCGCCGACCCTGGCCGGCCTGAGCGCAGCCAACGCCAGGCTGACCAGCGCCGAGGTGGGCTGGTCGCTGACCTCCAACGACGCCGCCACCAGCCTCAACATCTATGCCTCGCCCGGCCCCATCACCGACACCCAGGTGATCACTACCAGTGAAGGCATCACCCAGGAGATCACCGTTGACCTGTTCGGCGGTTCTCTGGTGGCCCAGAATGTGAGCACGCCGTTAGACGGCCGGCCGGTCACCACTACCCTTGACCTGAGCAGCCTGGAGAGCGGCACCTATTACATCTGGTTCGACGCCGACGACGGGCGCAATCCGCCGGTGCGGGCTTGTGCGCCCGACCCGGTTCAGGTCGTGCAAAGCTGGCAGGACAGTTGGACGGCCAACGTGCGGGCCAGGGCGGACTACCGGCACGTTGTGGTCGAATGGGACCGCAGCCCCAACCCGGACGTGGATGGCTATGAAGTATATATCGGTACGCTCCCCGGCGTGGTGGACCGCAGCGTCAAAGTGGGTGACGTAATCACTACGACCTTCTCCGCCCTGGTACCCGAGCAGACCTACTACGTCACCGTAGGTGCGCTAGACGAGCAGACCGGCCGGGTGTCCATGTCGCTCGACACAGCCACCGCCAGCAGCGAGCCAGCGCCCTTCCAATTGATGGCCCCGGCCACCGACTTTACCTTGATCAGCGGGACGAGTGACCGCTTCACCCTGACCGTCTCGAGCCGCCTGGATGCATTCCCCGAGCGGGTCGTGGGAGTCATCACCTACACAAAAGTTCTTACTGAGGAGCGCGAACTGGTCCATGAGCCCCGGGTGACAGAAGTCGTCACGCATGAACTGGTCCACGTGCTGCCGGTGACAGAGGTCGTCAAGCCTACCGTCGGCCTCGGCGAGGGCGCTAACCCGGATGGCATCCACTTGATCCTGGCCACAGGTCTGGTCACGCCCACGAAGGAGGGCGTGGCGGTCAACGTGGATATCACCACCAGCGAGACGCTGCCCGGCGGCCTCTACGTCGCCAGCATCGTGGGCAACAGCGACGGCATCACCCAGGCGCTGCCGCTGGCCATCACCATCCTGGAGCCGACCTTCGACCTGAGCGCCGAACCGCAGTCCATCACCCTGGGCGAAGAACAGAGCGCCGACATTGCGATCTCGGCGACGGGCCAATACGGCGAGCGCGACCCCATCCGCCTGACCCTGAGCGGCGTCCCGGTGGGCTTGATCGCCGAGCTGAGCCCCACCACCATCTACCCTGACAGCCAGGGCACTACGTTGACGCTGAAAGACACCGCCCTGCTCGCCAACGGGGCCTACACCCTGCAGGTTTCTGGCGAGGACGGCGAACACATCAAGACGGTTGACCTGGAGCTGACGGTCGCAAAACCGGGCTTCCGCCTCAGCGCCGAACAAACCCGCAAGCTGGCCGGGCCCGGCCAGACCGTGAGCTATGCCGTTGACGTCAGCGCCTTCCAGTGGACGCCAGAGATCACGGTCAAGTTGGACCAGTTCTCGAGGGTCATCCCTGGCGCTACACTGGGCTTTGCCCAGAGCCCGGGCGGCACGCCGGTCGAGGCCATCACCGTGACTGCCCCGGCGCGCATCTACCTGGTGGCTGGAGTCACCGGTGCCACCCGCTCGTTCCTGTACCCGCTGCGGGTGGTGGGCACCAGCGGAGGCAAGCAAGCGTCGCTCGATCTCGAGTTGCAGGTGCTGGCCGATCCGAACAGCGCCGACCTGGGCGTTGACCAGCCGGACGCCCTCGGCGTGGTGGCCGGGACCCGCTACGTTTACACCATCACCGTCGCCAACTATGGCCCTGCCGAGGCCAAGAACGTGACCCTGAAAGACACGTTGCCGGCCAGCCATGTGAGCTACACCTCAGCAACTCCCTCCCAGGGCGCCTGTAGCCAGGCCAACGGGGTGGTGACCTGCAGTCTGGGCAACCTGGCCCGAGACAAAAAGGTTACCACCAGAGTCGAGCTGGCCGTGGATGCGGACACCCCGGCGGGCAGCCAGTTGGTCAACGTGGCCCAGGTCAGCGCCCGGAACGGCGCCGATCTGACCAACGACCGGAAGGCTGGCACGGCCCTGGTGAGCAGGCAGGTTGACCTGGCGGTGAGCAAGGGGCCCCCCAGCCAGGTGGTCGCCGGCACAGATCTGAGTTACAACCTGACCGTGAGCAACGCCGGCCCCTCGAGTGCGAGCAACGTGGTCCTGGAGGACAGGCTGCCGGCCGGCGCAATCTTCCGCTCCGCCAGCCTGGGCTGCACCTACGCGCAGGTCGCCCACAAAGTGACCTGCGAGTTGGACAGTCTGGGGCCCCAGGGCACTGCTCAGGTGACCATCGCTGGCAGCGTCGAGCCCGAGGCGCGCGGAAAGCTGGTCAACACCGCCGACGTCCGGGCCGACGAGGCTGATCTCAACCTGGAGAACAACGCCTCGGCCCCGGCCGAGACGACCGTAACGGCCCAAACGGTCCTTGCCGTGAACAAGACGGTCAGCAGCGACGCGCCAGGCGAGGGCGACGTCTTCACCTACACCATCCAGGCCACCAATCAAGGCCCGTCTACCGCCACCGACGTCACGGTGTCGGAGGGGCTGCCTGACGGTCTGCACCTGGCCGGGCAGATCACGCGCGAGCCGCCTGGGGGTGGCGCTGTCGGCGTGCCCCCGCTCTTGCTCAGCGGCGCTGCGCTGGGCGTCGGCGAGAGCGTCACGATGACGCTTCCGGTAAAGGTCGTGGACGGCTTTGGCCAGTCCATCGTCAACACTGTCTCGGTGACCAGCGCCGAGAATCCCACGCCGACCACGGCGGAGGTGACCATCTCCGCACTGAACGTTGACCCGGCAGCCAATGCCGGCGGGCCCTATCGTGTCAACGAGGGCGGGTCGGTGATGCTGGTGGGCATCGGCATCGACCCGGCCGGCGAACAGGATCCGCTGGACTATGCGTGGGACCTCGACAACAACGGCACCTTCGAGACAGAGGGCCAGGTGGCGACCTTTGACGCCATCGGCCTGGACGGGCCGGTCAGCCGTACCGTAGGCCTGCGGGTGAGCGACGACGACGGCGGCTCGTCCACCACCACGGCCACGGTAGAGATCCGCAACGTGCCGCCTGTGGTCGAGGCCGGCCCCGACCAGACGGTCAAGGAAGGGGATCTGGTCAGTCTGGCGACCACCTTTAGCGACAAAGGGGCGCCGGATACCCATACCACGACCATCGGCTGGGGCGACGGCACGGCGCAAGAGCCCGGGGTTGTCAGCGAGAGCGGTGGCTCCGGGACCGTCTTGGGCAGCCACGTCTATGCCAACGACGGCACCTATACCGTCCAAGTCTGCATCAGCGACGATGACGACGCCGGCACCGGTGCCGGCGCTGGCTGCGACACACTGGTGGTGACCGTCGAGAACGCCGCTCCCAGCGTTGATGCTGGCCCCGACGTGACCATCGGCGAGGGCGCCCTGCTCACGCTGGTGCCTTCCGCCTTTAACGACAGGGGCACGCTGGATACGCACACCGCCACCATCAATTGGGGTGACGGGACAGCCCCACAGGTTGGCATCGTGGCCGAGACTCCCTTCGGGCCTCCGGGCTCCACGGGCGGCGCCGACGGTTCGGTGACCTTCCCCAGCCACATCTACATCGAGAACGATGTATACACAGTCAGGGTTGAGGTATGCGATGATGGCCCGGCCTGCACCAGCGACACACTCCTTGTCACCGTCACCAACGTCGCGCCGACGGCCAAGATCGTCGGCGCTCCGGCCACCAGCCCGGAGGGAACGAAAATCAACCTGACCAGTACGGTCAGCGATCCTGGTTCAACCGATACCTTCACCTATGCCTGGCAGGTGACCAAGAACGGCAACCGCTACGCATCGGGCGACAGCAGCAGGTTCAGTTTCACGCCCGATGACAATGGCACCTACCTGGTCAGCCTGACCGTCACCGACGACGACGGTGGCGTCAGTCCCGTCGCCAGGGCCAGCATCAGGGTCACCAACGTAGCGCCCAGGATAGGCTCTATCACTGCGCCCACCAAGCCCGTCGTGGTCGGCACCGTGGTTAACGCCAGCGCCCCCTTCAGCGACCCTAGCCAGATGGATAGGCATACAGCCGTCTGGGACTGGGGTGACGGCACAACCACCGACCCGGCGACCGTCACACAGGGTGCAGGCTCGGGCTCGGTCAAAGATCGTCACACCTACAAGAGGTCTGGTCGCTTCACCATCAGGTTAACCGTCACCGACGACGACGGTGGCAAGGGAAGTGCCACGCACACCCTGACCGTGCTGTCTCCCTCCGAGGCCATCGAAAGCCTCATTGATCGGGTTGAAGGCCTGAACCTGCCCCGTGGCACCCAAAACGAATTGACATCGAAACTGAGCAATGCCTTGGATGATTTGGGCCGCGGACGGGACCAAGGTGCGGTTGGCAAGTTAAATGCCTTTATCAACAGCGTAAAAGCCCAACGGGGTAAGAAGATCATCAGCGCAGCAGCGGCCGATGCCATGATCCAAAGGGCACAAGAGACCATCAACGCCATTAACGCTGGACTCCGTTGAGGGTGGCGTGACGCACCAGGTAGACACGGTCGAATCGCTGGTGCGAGGAGAAACAACGGACATCCTGACCAGGCTGGGCGTTCGCCCAACCCCCATGCCACTCCCGCCGACAACCCCTGTCCTGAGCCTGTCGAAGGGCCTGTGTCCTGAGCCTGTCCTGAGCCCTGTCGAAGGGCAAGGTCGAAGGGCCTGTCCTGAGCAAGGTCGAAGGGCCAGCACCCCAGGTCTGCTGGCCCTCTTTTGTTGCTCCTCAGGGTGACAGCCTTTCCTCGGCTGTTCACCCCCCAAGTCTGGTCATTCGCCGCGAAATCGTTGACTCCCGCAGCTTATTATGCTATTATAAGGCCATACACCGGCGTCAAGTTAGACGGCTCGACTGAGCCTTCGTCCCGAGCTCGCCGAGGGGCTTGCCAAAGTCCTGAGCCGGACGCGGACCAGGGCGCTGCGCAAGATCCCTGGCTGGTAGCCAGATTGTGAGAGGAGCAATCATGACCAATTGGAACAACGCTTTGAAAGCCGACCCCATTCCCTGGCTCCTGGAGCCGGATAACCCCTCGGTGCGCTATTGGACGCTGCGCGACCTGCTCGACCGGCCCGGGGACGATGCCGAGGTGCAGGCGGCCCGCGCCGCCGTCGTGGGATCGGACGTGGTGCAGCGACTGCTTGCTGCTCAGCAGCCCGACGGTTATTGGGGCGACGATCCGCGCCAGCCCTACGGCGCGGCACGCACCACCGCCCACCTGGTTGTCCTGGCCGAACTGGGTGTGCCCGTGGACGACCGCATCCGTCGAGGCTGTGAGTATTTTCTCGAGGCCAGCCAGCAGCCAGACGGTGGCTTTAGCGAGGTGACCGGCTCCAGCGGCCGCGAGTGGTATTGCATTACCGGCTACATGATCAAGGCTCTGACCTGCTTTGGCTACGACCATGACCCGCGTGTCGCTGCCGCCTGGGGTTATCTCTACCGGCGCATGGTGCAGGGAGAGGGCAAAGGGCTTGACTGTCCCTACAGCAATGACAAGGGGCCGTGCCAATGGGGATTCGTCAAGGTGTTGGACGCCGTGGCCGCTGTGCCACCTGGCGACCGCACCTCTGAGCAGCGTGAGCTGGCTGCCCAGTTGGCCGAATCGCTGCTGGCTCGCGCCTGGGATTTCGGCGGGCGAGAAAAGCGGTGGTTGAGTTTTGGCTGGCCGTATCAGTATCAGAGCGACCTGTTGGACATGGCCGACGTGCTGGCCCGGCTGGGGCACGGGGCCGATGAGCGGTTTGGGGTGTGGGCAGACTTGATCCTGGCCCAGCAGGATGAACAGGGCCGCTGGGCGCGGCGGGCGGGGATAAAGCTGATTGACGCCGGCCAGAGGAACCGCGCCAACAAGTGGATCACCTTCAAAGCCCTGCGGATGTTAAAGGCTGCTGCCGGAACGTGACAGCTTACACGTGTGCCTGGAGGAAAATCGGATGGGTCTGGCTGAAATGACTTGGACAACCCTTGCGAAGGTTCCGAGGAATCATTGTAGGCAATTTGCTCGCAGACAGAAGCGATTTGGGGCCGGAGTACTCGGCAAACCTTCGCAAGGGTGAAGGCCAAGTTGTTTTAGCCATACCCAAATCAGGTGAGCGATTGGAGAGCACAGATGAAGGATGATCCAACGGGTTGGCTGTTGGAGAAGGACAACCCTTCCATCCGCTATCTGGCCTTGCGCCACCTGCTGGGACGGCCTGAGGACGACCCTGAAGTCCAGGCGGCGCGAGCAGTCATCCCCCATTCCCAGGTGGTGGAGCGCATCTTTGCCCGCCAGGACCCTGGCGGCTTCTGGGGCGACCCGGCCAGCCCGTATCTGCCCAAGTACAAGGCCAGCTATTGGACGCTGATGGTGCTGGGCCACCTGGGCCTGAGCCCGCAGGACGAACGAGTGCAGCGGGCTGTGGAGCACATCTTTCGCTTTCAGCAGTCGGAAGGGGCCTGTCCCGAGCCTTGCCCTGAGCGAAGTCGAAGGGATAGTCGAGGGGGCTTTGCCGAGTTCGGGGAGGAAGGAGCGAGACGGGAGTACCTCTACAAGGCAGAGAAGGCCCGGGGGCGCGGCAAAGAACCACCCGAGGAGTCGGCTTTCGTCGCCGACCTCGTCCACCAGATGACCCTCTCCTGCCTGACGGGGAACGTGGTCGCCGCCCTGCTGCGCCTGGGATACGGGGATGACCCCCGCCTGTGGCAGGCCGTGGACTGGCTGGTGAGCATCCAGAACGCCGACGGTGGCTGGCTGTGTCCTTACTGGAAGGCCCACATCAGGGACACCCACTCCTGCTTTTATGGGACCATCTGTCCTCTGGAGGCTTTTGCCGAGATTCCAGAGGGTAAACGCCCGCCAGCAGTGCAGGAGGCGGCGGCGCGGGGGGCCGAGTTCCTGCTGATGCACCGCCTCTACCGCGCTGACCACCACGACTTGCAGGTCATCAACCCCGGCTGGCTGAAACTGGCTTTTCCTTGGTTCTACGGCTACAACATCCTGCGGGGCCTGTGGGTGTTGACCCGGTTGGGCTGCCGGGACGAACGGATGGAAGACGCCCTGGCGGTGCTGCTGGAGAAGCGGACCCCCGAGGGGAAGTGGGTGCTGGAATCCACCCCTTATGGGCGGATGCAGGCCAACCTGGAGAAGAAGGGGCACCCCAGCAAATGGGTGACCTTGAAAGCCCTCTGGGTGTTGAAAGGTATGGGTGTGCGTAGCGAGAGCCCAGCCGTTGCCTTTTGATTGAAACCATGATAAAACAGGTTACGCGGTGGCGCAGCGAACCCACCTTGGTCCTGGAATGACCACAACGATACCAGCCCGATGGGCGAGATTGGCACCGACCCAGCCCGCTTTATCACCCGCTATGCCCAGGGCTGGGGACCTGTTAGCATGCATTATGTCTACAACCCTTATCAATCAATCGGAACTCTCTAACGATTGGAGCGAGAGCCCTTCGCCTGACTCAGGATGCTGATCTCACTACCCTTGCGGAGCTGATGAAATGCTGACTACCATACTGACCCTGTTGATCATACTTTCGGCGGCCCTGCACCTTCGCGCTGAATACTTCGGCCCACGGTATCACGTCTACGTGTTCAAACCCCTGACCATGGCCTTCATCCTGCTGATCGCTTTACAGAGTAGGTGGCCAGACTTTTCGCGCTACAAGGTTGCCATCATCGTGGGCTTACTCTTTTCTCTGGCCGGCGATGTCTTCTTGATGCTGCCCTCGGACCGATTCGTAGCCGGGCTGGTCAGCTTTTTGGTCGCTCACCTTTTCTACATAGCCGCCTTTACATCGGGGACGGGCTTGGGCTTTTCATGGCGGGCATTGCCCTGCGCCATCTATGGCCTTGCCATCTTCAGCATCCTGGCACCGCACCTGGGTGAGATGAAACTGCCCGTGGTGGTGTACATGGTAGTGATCCTGGTCATGGCCTGGCAGGCCTGGGAGCGGTGGAGCCAGACAGGACAGAGCGCGGCGCTGTTGGCTTTCCTGGGAGCGGTTCTGTTCGTCGTTTCGGACTCGGCGCTGGCCGTCAACCGCTTTCGAGGGCAATACGCGAGCGCACGAGCCTTGACCCTGAGCACCTATTTCGCCGCGCAGTGGTTGATTGCGCGCTCGGTGGGGTAGGCAATGTCCGAAACGGTAGGAAAGCAGGAGGGTCTCATTCTGGATATAACATGGTCGCAAGTGGAGATTCCTCGATTCGCTACGCTCACTCGGAATGACGTACCAGGAGAGACTGAGTGGTAACGGCAAAAACATGAAGTCACGCTACCTGCACACCTCCGACATCGCCAAGGCGGTCGGGGTTCACCCCAATACCGTCCGGCTCTACGAGGAGTGGGGTTTTCTGCCGCCTGTCCCCCGCAGCCCCAGCGGCTACCGCCTGTTCACCGAAGCCCATCTCGATCAGATGCGGCTGGCCCGCATGTCGTTGCGTGGCCCCTGGCCAGGACGGGACATCAGGCGATCGGCGCTCGAACTGATCCGACGGGCTGCCTCAGGTGACCTGGGCGGCGCGCTGGAGCAGGCGTATCATCACCTGGCCTTGGTGCAGACTGAGCGCGCCCAGGCCGAGGCTGCGGCAGAGCTCCTCGAACGGTGGGCCCAGGGCATCGCCGCCGATGCGACCGCTGAGCCTCTGCGGATCGGCGAGGCGGCCAGATTGCTGGGTGTCACGACGGACATGTTGCGCAACTGGGAGCGCAACGGGCTGATCAAGGTACCCCGAGATCCGCGCAGCGGCTACCGGCTTTACGGTGCAGCCGAGATCGGTCGCCTGCGGGTGATTCGGATGTTACGCCGCGCCGGGTACAGCATGATGGCGGTGCTGCGCATGTTGCTCCACCTTGATCAGGGCAGGGGCGGGGATCTGCGCCAGGTGTTGGACACACCCCGTCCTGACGAAGATGTCTACACCGCCGCTGACCGGTGGCTTTCGGCGCTGGCCGAACAGGAGCAGCGCGCGATGAAGATGATCGCCCAATTGGAGGAGATGATTCGCAAGCGACAGAAGTAGCGTGGTTTGCCACCTCTGATTCTGTGTGCGGTGCATTGAAAGAGTGCACCGTTTTTTGTGCAACCCTCCATTTGCCCACCAAGGTTGTATAATAGAGGTGAGACAAAAATGAGGATAAAAAAGGAGGTTATGCATGACATCTGTTCATTTGTCAGAAAAGGCAGAAACGTACTTGCGGCGACTGTGCCTGGAAATTCCCAGCAGACGCGTTGGCAGCAAAGGAAATCGAGCGGCGACGGATTTCTTTGCCAGCGTCGTGGCATCCTTTGGATTTGAGACGGAATCTCCAGAGTTTGATTGCATTGACTGGAAAGGTGAAGGCACTTCTCTCACGGTGAGTGATGTCGTTTTTGAAGCATTCACCAGTCCGTACTCATTGGGCTGCCAGGTCAGTGCGCCACTTGTTGTTGCCTCCACGGTTGAGGAGCTAGAAGCTGCTCAAGTCTCCCACAAGATCGTCTTGTTGCACGGGGATATCGCCAGAGAACAGTTGATGCCCAAGAACTTTACGTTCTACAACCCGGACCATCACAAACGGATCGTCCAGTTGCTGGAGACAAAAAAGCCACAAGCCATCATCGCTGCCACTTCACGTAATCCAGAGTTGGTGGGAGCTATGTACCCATTCCCCCTCATCGAAGATGGCGATTTCGACATTCCATCCGTCTACATGACGGAAGAGGAGGGAAATCGGCTGGCTGAACATGCGGGCAAAGAGGTTTCACTCGAGAGCCGAGCGCATCGAATCCCCGCCCAAGGCTGCAACGTCATTGCCCGTAAAGGTGCCGATCCAAATCGCAGAGTTGTGCTTTTTGCACACATTGACGCGAGAATTGGCACGCCTGGCGCGTCTGATAACGCCAGTGGCGTTATCGTGCTGCTCCTGCTTGCCGAGTTGCTGGCGGATTATTCCGGCAATCTGGGTATCGAAATGGTGGCAATGAACGGTGAAGACTATTATGCTGCTTCGGGAGAGCAACAGTATGTCGCCATCAATGCGGGCAGATTCGACGAGATCATGCTCGGAATCAATCTGGATGATGTGGGCTATTACAAAGGCAACGTCGCCTATTCTTTGTACGATTGCCCCGCTGCTATGGCCGGTTCGATACGCCAAGTGTTTTCTGGTTACAAGGATCTGGTCGAAGGGGAACCCTGGTACCAGGGGGATCACGGACTCTTCCTGATAAACCACAGACCAGCCCTGGCAATCACGTCGGAGCTACTCACGGAGCTCATGACGGAAATAACGCACACCCCCAAAGACAGGCCAGAGATTGTAGATCCCACCAAGCTCGTCAGTGTTGCTTTCGCGCTTTGGGATCTGTTGTTGCATCTGGATCAGTAACTGGTGTAAAAATCAGACCAGGAGTTTTTTACTATGCTGTGGTTATAATGCCTCTCTCTTGCACGATTGCGCGTTATCAAGTACAATACGGACTGAGGCTAAAAGTTGTTTGGGCACTGTGTCCAAAATTCTGACTAGCGCTGTAGAAAGTTCGTGAATGGGATGTCAGGCGAATATCAAAGCCATCCCCCGCGCCGCAAACGGCAAGAGATGACACGAAGTACAACTTTGCTGATCCAGGGCTTTCTCATCGTTGCCCTGGCTTTCACCTTTACCTTTTTCGCCAGCCTCGGCCTGGCCGTCGCTGTCTATACGTACATTGCCATCGGCCTCCCTGCGCCAGAGGAGCTACAGGCCCGTTCCCTCACCTTCACCAGCACCAAAATCTACGACCGCAACGGTGGACTCCTCTACGAGATCATTGACCCTCAGGGCGGGCGGCACACCCTGGTACCCCTGGCCCACATCTCGCCTTCTCTGCGCCAGGCCACCATCGCCACCGAGGATAAACATTTCTATCAGCACTCGGGGGTGGATCCCCTGGGCATCGCTCGCGCCATCTGGCAGAATGTGATGGAGCAGAGCATCGTCTCCGGGGCCAGCACCATCCCCCAACAGTTGGCCCGCAACGTCTTCCTCTCCCCCGAGGAGCGGGTCCAGCGCACCATGTCGCGCAAGGTCAAAGAGGCGGTGCTGGCCATCGAGATCACCCGCCGCTATCCCAAAGACATCATCCTGGAGATCTACCTCAACACCATCTACTACGGCAACCTGGCCTACGGCATCGAGGCCGCCGCCCAGACGTATTTCGGCAAGACGGCAGCCAATCTGAGCCTGGCCGAATCGGCCCTGCTGGCCGGACTCCCCCGCTCGCCGGCCATCTATGACCCCTTCACCAACCCCGAAGCGGCCCGGGCCCGCCAGGCCATCGTCCTGGGCCTCATGGCCGAGGAGGGGTACATCACCCCGGCCCAGGCCGAGGC
>Ga0180438_10005645_pt1 | contig 17282 bp, 21 predicted proteins | sample SS_ome_12_FD_132455 | JGI IMG/M metagenome (GOLD analysis project Ga0180438, IMG submission 132455) | Hypersaline lake sediment archaeal communities from the Salton Sea, California, USA - SS_3_D_2 metaG | ecosystem: Environmental > Aquatic > Non-marine Saline and Alkaline > Hypersaline >...
GGTTTTCCATGTCTTTCTCCTATGGAAAATGATACACGATCTTGCTTTGTCTTTCACCGGAAGGATCGTGTTTAACTTCGGGCTTGCGGTCTTTATCCGCTTGACAATTATTAGACTAACATCTTTACCGGATTTGTCCAGAAAAAAACGACATGGGCGAAAGGCCAGACCGGGGGCAAAAAAAAGCGGCCAACATTTTTTTATAGAGTAAACCCACCCACCCAAAATGACCAGCATTTCAAAATGGCCCCCTTGTTTTAAAAGTAGGATACCTATATCGCACTCAAGCGTACATACTGTACCTATCTGCTTCCCCACTGTGGGACCCGTAAGCAACCTGTTGCATATTTGCCACAGTTGTGTAAATTTCAAAAATATGATATTCTAATCTTGTATTTGATTTGAAGCAGCTTAGATTAATATAGATTAATATTGAATCTGGTTTTATTTTTCTTATTATTTTTATAAACATATTCAACCTGAATCTATCTGAATCTAATATGTACATATGACTCAATCTCCTCCACATGTTCTGTACGGAAGACTATCTGATAAAGAATTAAAAGATAAGATTTGTCTTCTAGCGTCCCAACGCGCAACCAACTATGCAGGACGTGATCTAGCTGAAATGAGAAAAGAATATAAGAGAAGACAGAATGTACGTCTTGCTCAAAAAGAAGTTCGTACTTATAATAAGAAAATGAAAGATAATTCTTTGTCTTTAGAGGAAAAAGAAATGCTCGAAAGGCCCGAAAAGGGACGCAAGTTTAAAAAGGGTGAGTTCATGGCGGGAATGTCACCGAAGCAGGAAAAGTTCTGTATGGAGTATCTTGCTACGGGTGACACGCTTACGGCTTACAAAGCAGCAGGTTATGCTCTTGCAGACACTGATGGAGAAAACAGACAGAGAGCTTCTCGTGTGTTTGCACAGGAAAAGATTAAACAGCGTATCAATGATTTAAGAGATGAAGCTATTGATCGTATGGCGTGGTCGGCTGATCATGTTCTACATCGCTTAGATGAAGTGTATCAACATGCGCTGAACAATGGTGACTATACGAATGCGAATAGAAGTATAGAAGCAGTTGCAAAGCATCTTGGTATGTTTGTGGATCGTACTGAAAGTAAAATTAAAATGTCCTCCTTTTCGAATGACACAGACAAAGATGCAGTTGAAAAGGATATAGCAAAATTAGCAGAGATAGCTGGATTAAAAGTTATATCAGGTGGAAAAGAAGAGTAGGCTCATCTGATATGAATGTAGAAGAGTTTAAAGAATTTATAAAGGTAAATCCTCTTGATGAGGAGAATCCTTATAATACAAGTTCTTTTTCAGGAAGGTTAGAGTACTCTCCGGGTGAACATTCTGTAGGAACATTCGGACACAAACAGGCTATGGATCGTATTCAATATATGATTGAGATTTGGCATAGTCAGATTTGCAGTCATCCTTCGTTTAGAAATCCTGATCCTGATATGAATGAAATAAGAGACAAAGCTGCTCACATAGCAATAGGTTTGTTTGACTTGTTTAACACTCTATACGAAAAAGAATTGCTTCAACGCTCTAATCACAAAGTACAGTAATGTCCTCTGCACAAGCATCTGCTGATCAGATTCAAGCAAGAGATGCAATGTTTGAGCTTGTCATAGGCAATGCTCGCAATGACTTTCTTACTTTTGTTCGCCTTGTTGCACCGCAGCTAATTGCTGACTTTAAGATGGGTCGGCACATTGAAGTAATATGTAAGAAGCTTCAACAGGTAGAAGAAGGGTCAGTTAAAAGACTGATGGTGTTTCTACCGCCGCGTTCCAGTAAGTCTGTTATTTGTTCTAAGCTTTTTCCTGCATGGTACATAGGCAGACATTCTAATCATGAAATTCTCTCAGTCTCTCATTCTGATCAGCTTGCTAGTGATTTTGGCCGTTCTGTTCGAGATGTCGTTAACTCTGAAATATTTAAACTAATCTTTCCAGAGGTTACGCTGCGTTCTGATGTACGTGCTGCAGGTAAGTGGCAGACAAATCAGAATGGTGTGTATGTAGCAGCGGGTGTAAGAACACAGATTGCTGGCCGTGGCGCACACGTTGCACTGCTTGATGACGTTATGTCAGAAGAAGATGCATTCAGTGAAGCAGGTCGTAGGTATATTAAGGAGTGGTATCCTGCAGGTCTACGTACTCGCTTGATGCCCAATGGTGCAGTTGTTATCATCAATACTCGTTATCACGAAGATGATATATGTGGTTGGCTTCTGGCTGCAGAAGAAAAAGCAGATAAAGACGCTAATCTTGATCCGTGGGAAGTTATCAAGATACCAGCATGGCTGGACGAAACTGCAGCACAGATTTTGAATCTTCCAGTAGGTTCATCTTACTTTCCAGAGTGGAAGCCTGATAACGTATTAAAAGCAGATGAAGTAGAAATAAAAAGACATAATGGTTCTCGTTATTGGGAATCATTGTACATGCAGAATCCGGTTCCGGCTGAAGGCGGAATCATGAAGCGTGAATGGTTTCGCAGTTGGAATGAAGAGTCACCTCCTCCCTGTGACTTTATTGTTCAGACTTTTGATACAGCCTTTTCTACAAAGACAACGGCTGACTATTCTGTGATGCAGACATGGGGAATATTTGAAACACTGGAGACAGACAGTCGTGGTGTGGAGATGTGGATTCCACATATTATTCTTCTTGGTAATGTACGAGATAGATTTGAGTATCCAGAGCTACGTGCTCGTGCTCAAGATGAATATGATAAACATCAGCCAGATGTTATTATGATAGAAAAGAAAGCTAGTGGTCAATCTCTGATACAGGACTTACGCAGAGCAGGTCTTCCTGTTTTGGAATATACACCAGATCGTGATAAAGTAAGTAGAGCAAATGCGATAACTCCTTTTCTTGAGGCAGGTCGCGTTTGGCTACCGCTTATGAAAAGCTGGTCTATGACTTTGTTGGAAGAAGCTTCAAGTTTTCCACACAGCCGCCACGATGATCAGGTTGATGCGATGGTAATGGCTGTGCTATATATGAGGGATAGTTGGAAAGTAGAACATCCAAATGATCCTGACTTCGAAGAAGATGAAGATATGTACCGATCTCCAAAAAGAGGATATTGGAGTTTTGCGAGTTCTAACTAATTAAATAAAGGAAATATATTATGGCTGACATGCGAGAAATGTTTAGCTCCAGTAATGCTATGACCGCTGAAGAAGAACGTCGGTTTATGGAGCGTCAGGCTAAAGAAGGCAATGAAATGCTTCAGCTTGAGCGTAATCTTAAAAAGCTCAACAAGGGCAAAGGTAAAAAGAAAAAAGAAGATTCCGATGATATCGGCATGGCTTACGGTGGCGCTGCTAAACGTATGAAGATGCAGTACGCCGGTGGCGGTTCTGTTATGAATTACAAAGATGGCGGTGCAATGTGTGGCCGTCCCACAGGACAGGGCTACGGTAAAGCTCGTAAAGGATAAAAACTAATGGCTGTAGAACGCAATCCATTTGAAGTTCTTCCCGGTGGCCTAGATGATAGTATTAGCGATGATGGCGCTGATCTTGAAATAGACATTGAAATAGAAGACGGTGAGCTAGAAGGCATAGAGCTAAGTGAGGATATGGCCGCACTTGCTCTTGTTGAAGAAGATCACTATGCCAACCTTGCAGAATATCTTGATGATGATGATTTGCAAGAAATTGGTAGTATGGTTTGCGAACAGTTTGAAGCAGATCGTGATTCGCGTGGAGAGTGGGAAAGCACTTTTGAACGTGGATTCGATCTGCTTGGCTTGAAGCTGCAGGAAACTACTGAACCTTTCGAAGGTGCTTGCACTGCAGTTTCTCCGCTGATTATTGAGTCAGCTATCAAGTTTCAAAGTAAAGCATCTATTGAACTGTTTCCTCCGGGTGGCCCGGTACGCACACAGATAGTTGGCTCTGCTGATCCTGAAAAGGAAGCACAGGCAACTCGTGTACAACAGTTCATGAACTACCAGCTTACGGATCAGATCAGCGAGTACTTCGATGAATTTGAACGTATGTTGTTTCACCTACCGCTTGTAGGTTCTGCATTTAAAAAGATTTACTACGATCCAAGCATAGAACGTCCGTGTTCTGAGTTTGTTCCCGTAGACCAGTTTTACGTGTCTTATCATGCTCCCGATTTGAAAAGGGCAGATCGTTACACACATGTAATTTATAGATCACCCAACGAACTGCGAAAAGAAATTTCGGTGGGCATGTATCGAGACATTGATCTTCCTCAAGCTTCTGCACCTGACCCGTCTATGCTTGGTCAGAAGATCGACTCACTGATGGGTCTTGCACCTTCTCAAGATTATGATCAGCAATATGTTGTTCTTGAACAGCATTGCTATCTTGATCTTCCAGAACCGTTTAATGATCCTGATGGTGTAGCGTATCCTTACATCGTCACTGTAGAAGAGAGTAGCGGACAAGTTCTAGCTATACGACGTAATTTTAATAAAGATGATGTAAGGCGCGAGCGCGAAACTTATTTCGCTCATTACAAGTTTGTTCCGGGTTTTGGATTCTATGGCCTTGGCCTTATTCATCTACTGGGCAATCTTACTATGTCTGCAACGGCTGCGCTTCGTAGTCTTGTAGATGCGGGTCAGTTCTCTAATCTTCCGGGTGGATTCAAGGCTCGTGGCGTTCGTGTTGTGGGTGGCAACGATCCTATCTCTCCCGGTGAGTTTCGTGAAGTTGAAGCTACAGGCATGGACCTGCAAAAGTCTATTGTGCCTTTGCCTTACAAAGAACCGTCTCAGGTTCTGTTTCAGATGCTGGGCTTTCTTACGTCTTCAGGCCAGAAGTTTGCAGACACGACTGATCAGATTGTTGCTGATGCAACGAACTACGGTCCAGTAGGAACTACTATGGCGCTGCTAGAGGCAGGTGCCAAGTTCTTTAGTGCTGTACATAAAAGGCTACACCACAGCCAGCGTGAAGAGTTTAGTATTCTTTCACGTTTAAACTTTGAGTTTTTGCCTGATGTATACCCATATCAAATTCCTAACATTGATTCCAGTATTTTTAAGTCTGATTTTGATGGCAGGGTTGATGTTATTCCTGTTTCTGATCCTAACATTCCCTCCGCTGCTCATCGCTTGGCTATGGCACAAATGGTGCTACAGTTGGCGAGTCAAGCGCCGCCCGGAATGTACGACTTACGACAGGTTCATTTAGGTATTCTGTCTGCTTCAAATATTCAGAATCCAGAGCGGTACATGCCAGCCCCAATGCAGCCGCAGCCAGCCGATCCTATTACTGACATTCAAGCTGCATCTCAGGGCAAACCTATTAAAGCATTTGCAGAACAGGATCATGCATCTCATATTGCAGTGAAGACTGCTTTTATTCAAGACCCGACACTCGGTCAGAATCCGATGATGCAGACTGTTGTTCCTGTGCTACAGGCTAACATTCGTGAGCATATGGTTCTTCAGTATGCAGAACAAATGGGTGGTCTTGTTAACATGGGTGCAGAACAACTTCAGCAAACTAATACTGAGATTACTCCTGAGATTATGGGTGAGCTTACTACTGCAGCAGCTCAACAGGTTCTACAAGCTAATCAGGGCGGTGCTAACAGTGTTCAGAGTCTTGAACAGCAAAGCATGGAACTTGAGCGTATGTCCTTGGATATTAAACGCGAAGGTATGCAGATTGAAGCTACAAAAGACGCAGCAGAACTTTCTCTTAAAAATCGTGAGCTTGCTATTAAGCAGCAGGAAGTTCAGTTACGTGCTGCTTCTAAAATCAGTGATAAAGAAGATAGAGAAGTTGATCGTCGTATTCGTGCTCTCAAAGATGCTGGCAATATGCAGATAAAGAAAGAATCCAGTATTCGAGATCAAGAAACTAAACTAGCTATTGAAGCTGTTCGTGCCATGCTTAAAGAGCGTGAAATGTTTATGAAAGAGCGTGAAGCAGAAACTCGAAACATGGCTCAAGGTGGCGCAGTAGATGACTACTCGCAGGGTGTTCGTGAAATCGATACTCTTCTAGGAAGGCTGACCGTTGATACTTCTGAAGAAGCAATGGCTACTTATGAAGAAGGTATGCAGGACAGTGCTCCGATTAACATTCCAAAAGCGGATCGTTATCCAGCGGGAGACAGAATTAGAGAGATTGCAGAGCAAACAGGAATACCTATTACTTCTGTTTTACAAGAGGTACGTAATCAACAGGAAGATAAAGCTGTAGGCGAGCAAGCAAAAGAAGTACTATCAGAACTAGGTGCTTCTGAGTTGCTTCCTCTTATGATGCCTGAAGATGCTGAGAGTGCTGAAGAAGATTTGCGTATTGCTATTCGTCCAAGTGAAGAGCTTGAAGATACAAAAATATCTTTAGGAAAAACAGAAATAATTTCAGAAGATGTGGAAAGAAAAATGGATAAAAGTTCTTTAGACCTTATAAAAGAATTTGAGGGTTTTGAAGAAAAAGCTTATGACGATTCCGTTGGTGTTCGTACTGTAGGCTATGGTACTGCCGCTACATCTGGCCGTGCTATTCCAGATGAGATAACTGAAGAAGAAGCTTCTGCTCTTGCTCAAGAAGATTTAGATAATCTTGATAGGCAGCTTGATAATTTGCTTCAGGTAGAAGTTACTCCCGGACAGAAAGAAGCTCTTAAATCGTTAGCTTACAATGTAGGCATAGGTGCTGTTGCTCGTAGTCAGGGTTTGAAAAAACTTAATCAGGGTGACGTTGAAGGAGCGGCTGAAGAGTTCTTTGATGAAGACAAAGGATTTGTAAAAGCCGGTGGCGAAAAACTTGCTGGATTGGTTCGACGCCGTGCGGCAGAACGTGACGTGTTCTTTAGTTAAGTAGAGTGAAATGGCTTTAAAAAAGTATCAGAAATCTAATAAGATTGAATTTAAAAAGATAAAAAAGAAACGAAACACTAATTATAAAAAAGTACCGAAAAGGCTCAAGAAGCAATCTTTTTTTACTGATGGTGTAAAGAAAATATAAAAATGTTTTCAGAGTTTGATGAAGTTAAAAGTATATTTGCTGAAGAACAAGAAAAAATAAAAGAACGACTAGCTTATGGTAATTGCGAAAACTTTGAAGAATATCGTTTTGTAACTGGAATACATGAGGGGTTGACACAAGCAGCTAAATTGTTAGATAATTACATGTCTAATGTTCTAAGTGAAATGAACGAAGACGATGATGATTTTTAAATCTAACGGAGTTACCTGTGACTTTTCAACCTCAAATGGGACGTTCAATTATGAATGACGATTGGATTACTAATTCAGAAATAGAAGACCCTGATGTTCTTCCTGAGATTCCCGGTTATCATATTTTAATTCGTCCTCTTGCTATTCGTAGCGAAACTAAGGGTGGCATCTTGCTACCTGACAAGTTTAAAGAAGACATGAAGTATCTTACTACTGTTGGCAAAGTAGTTAAAGTAGGAGATACTGCTTATATGGATGTTGAAAAGTTTCCCAAGGGACCGTGGTGTTGTGAGGGTGACTTTGTGTGTTATACTAAACACAGTGGACAGAAATTTGTATATAAGGGTATTCGTTATATTCTTATGTATGATGATCAGATTATGATGCGTATCGATGATCCAAGTGACGTTGATCCCATGCATGATCTAACTGTTTAATACTAGCGTTAACGTAGATTTCGCTACTGCGGGAAAGTAAAAATGTCTGAGAACGAAAATGATTGGAATGAACTTGACCTTAGTTCTTATGAGCAGGGTCAAGATCAGAATAAAGTAGATTTTGAACTAGATGCAGATGTGAAGACAGAAGAGCCTGAACCTAAAATAGAGGCCACTGTTGAAACTGAAGTTAAAGAAAAAGAACCTGATTCTGTTATTTCTGAAACGAACGAAGCAGAAGACGGTCTTCCTGAATTAGAAGGCATTGAAACTGATGGAGCGCAGAAGCGTATTCGTCAGCTAGTTAGCCAGCGCAAAGAGCGTGATGAAGCTATCAATGCTATGAAAAAAGAATTAGCTGAACTAAAAGCTTTTCAGCAGAAAGCACAAGAACAGCAGTATTCTAGTCAAGAGCAGTTAGTAACAGCGACTGAACAGCAGCTTCAACAGAAACTTGAAAATGCTCGTTCTACTTTTAAACAAGCTTATAATAACGGTGATCAGGACAATCTTCTTAAAGCACAAGAAGAAATGTCCGATGCTCAGACAGAACTTAAATTACTGAACCAGCGTAAACAGTGGATGGCTGCTCAAGAAGAAGAGCGTCGTCAGTCTGTAGAAACTCAACAGAACGATGCTGGTTATGAAAATTACGATCCTAAAGCAAGAGATTGGGCAGCGCGTAATCCTTGGTTTGGACAAGATCAGACGGCTACGGCAGTAGCTTTAGCTATTGATACTGAACTAAAACAAAATGGTTATGATCCTTCTTCAGATGACTATTATCGTGAAGTGGATCGCCGTCTGAAAAGTGAATTACCTCACAAGTTTTCTACTGAGAACAATACTCAGGTAGAAGAGAATATTGAGGAAGAAGTTTCGTCGTCGGCCAAAACGTCAAGGCCGAAGCAAGTGGTCGCAGGGCAATCGCGCACACCTGCTCCAAAAAAAGTTAAACTCAGTCAAGAAGACGTGCGTTTAGCTAAAAAATGGAATATACCTCTTGAACGATATGCTGCCGAAAAAGCCAAAGCTGATAAAGCGGATGGCGAATACACTGCAGTACTTTAAAGCGCGGAGATAAATTATGGCTCAGGTTGAACTTGAAAACGAAGTGAACGAAGAAAAGAAGACGTTAAAGAAAACAAAGCGTACTAGTCGAGAACGTGTTAACGTTTCTCGTGAAGCTATGGAAATCTTTGAAAACGACGATTGGCTTGCAATTCCGCAAAGCGTAAAAAACGATTTCGAAGATCAGGGCTTTGGGCTGATGTGGATACGCATTATGCTTAGAGGTCAGGATGATCATCAGAACATAGGTCGCAAACAGCGTGAAGGCTGGGAATTTGTGATGGCTGATGAATGTCCTGAAATGGCTAGTGGCTTTCGTGTTATGGAGTCAGGATCGTTAGCTGGATGTATTGTTCGTGGTGACGTAGCTCTTGCCAAACAACCTATAGAATATGGTGAGGCTCGTCGCGTTGCAATTCGAAAGCGTACATCGCAGTTAGAAGAAGCAGTAAATTCTCGTCTGCGTAATGATCGTCCTGATCGTCGTGCTCCCGTTACCGATTCAAGTAAATCCAGAGTTAGCACGGGTCGATCCGCTCGTTTTGATGGTTGATCTAATTTTTTAACTCTAATATGTTAGGAGGAAAGTGCTATGGCTCTTTCTAAAGCTCTAAATGGGGCTGTTCCTGCACGTATGCGCGGTAGCTCACCCAATTCGGGTGGTCAGAATCGATATCGTATTACCAACGGTTTTGGTTCCGACATCTTTACGGGAGATATCGTTAAGGTAAGTGCAGGTACTATTCAGCCCATCGTCACGACCACTGATATTGCACAGGGTGTTTTCATGGGTTGTGAGTATGTTGATCCCGTTTCCAATCGTCCGGTGTACGGTAAGTACTGGCCCGCGTCTACTTCGTCGGCTGATTCTACTCCTTACGCCTTTGTTGTCGATGATCCGTCTGCTATTTATGTTATGCAGGCTGACGCGACTGTCTCGCTTGGTGATGTGGAAAGCGCGAACTTTGCGGTTACGCTGGGTTCGGGTAGTACTTTAACTGGTCGTTCGGGCATGGGTATCAAGGTTGCTACCCGTGACACTACTATCGCTCAGATGGTTCGTGTCGTTGGTTCGTATGACATTCCGAGTAATGAGTTAGGTGATGCAAATCCGAAGGTTTTGGTTCGGATCGTGCAGCACATTGACGCTTATCTCTCGGTTAACTAAGGGAAGTAGGAAAAATGGCTATTAATCGCTCAAATATTTCCAAACAGCTTCTTCCCGGCCTTAATGCTATTTTCGGCATTGAGTATAACTCGATTGAAGATGAGCACGCTCCTCTTTATGAGACGGAAAACTCTGATCGGGCGTTTGAAGAAGAAGTCTTGATGACTGCCTTCGGTGAAGCTCCTGTGAAGGCCGAAGGTGCGGCTGTTGAATATGACACGGCTCAGGAAAGCTGGACTTCGCGGTATACGCATGAGACGATTGCTCTTGCGTTTGCTGTCACTGAAGAAGCTATGGAAGACAACCTGTACGACACGTTTGCTAAAATTCGTGCTCGTGCGCTTGCTCGTGCTATGGCTTCTACCAAGCAGGTTAAAGCGGCGAATGTGTTTAATAACGGATTCGATGCTAACTATGCTGGTGGTGATGGTGTTGCGTTGTTCTCGGATTCGCATCCGACCGTTGGCGGCTCCCTTCAGGACAATAACCTGACGGGTGCTGACCTTTCGGAAGCTTCGCTTGAAACGGCAGTTATCACGATTCAGAAGCTGAAAGACGACCGTGATATTCTTATCGGTGCTATGCCGCGTTCGCTGCATGTTCCGCCGGACCTTCAGTTCACGGCAGAGAAAGTTCTCTACTCTGATCTGAGCACTCGGACGGCTACGGCGGGTACGGACGGTATTACGAACACGAACGACGTTAACGCGATTCGTTCGATGGGTGTGATGCCGGGTGGTTGCTTTGTTAACCATCGCTTTACCGATACGAATGCTTGGTTTGTTAAAACTGACGTTCCGAATGGCACGAAAATGTTTACTCGTGCTCCGCTGGCTACGAAGATGGAACCGGATTTCGATACCGGAAACCTTCGCTTCAAAGCTCGTGAACGGTACAGCTTCGGCTGGTCGGATTGGCGTAACTGGGTTGGTAATCAGGGTTCTTCCTGATAACTGGCAAGTAGTCTAGTCTTAGAGGGGAGCGTTAGCTTTTTGTTGGCGCTCCCCTTTTACTATAAGATAAAAGGAAAAAATTATGTCTACTAATGTTACTGCTATTTATGTGGACTCAACTACAACGGCTACTGATTATCCCACTCGTATTCGTGGCATCGATTGGTCTAATGCTAGTAATGCTTTTACTGAGTTAGTAGTTCGTGATGCTTCTGCAGCCGGTACTGTGCTTTATAAAGCTGGTCTTCCTGCTGGTGGTTCTTCAAATGTTTATCTTGAAGAGGCGGGTATACGAGCAGCTAATAAAGTTCACGTCTCTGTTGCGACGAGTGTTTATGCTACAATAGTAGTAGGTTAAAGCAATGCCTTTAGCAAAAGGTAAATCTAAAAAAACGGTATCCAAAAATATACGTAAACTTAAAAAAGAGGGCCGTCCTCAAAAACAGGCGGTAGCTATTGCTTTGAGTACTGCAGGTAAATCTAAAAAGAAACCAGCTAAGAAAAAGCCAGTAGTTAAAAAAGCTACAGGTGGGGCAACTAAAAAACCAAAGTCTCGTGTAAACGAAGCTGGTAACTATACAAAACCCGAAATGCGAAAGCGCATGTTTAATTCTATTAAAGCAGGTGGAAAGGGCGGAAAGCCGGGACAGTGGAGTGCTCGGAAAGCTCAAATGCTTGCTAAACGTTACAAAGAAGCCGGAGGAGGCTACAAATCATGAAGTGTGAATGTAAACTTTGTCCTTTACACATGCTAATTCGTTTATGCAACAAAGTTGTAGAACGTTGCAAAGCAGTAATTAAAGCTATTGCTGGAAAGTAAAGTGGCTAAGAAAAAGTCACAGCGTAGTCTAACTGCTTGGACAAAACAGAAATGGCGCACCAAGTCTGGTAAACCTTCTACGCAAGGTCCAAAAGCTACAGGTGAAAGATACTTACCAGAAAAAGCGATTAAATCTCTTAGTAGCAAAGAGTACGCTGCTACAACTCGTGCAAAACGTAAAGCTACTAAGCAGGGAAAACAAGTTTCTAAGCAGCCTAAGAAAATTGCAAAGAAGGTAAGAAAATATAGAAAGGTCAAATAATGGCTGTAAAAAAACGTAAGGGCAAAGGCATGAAGGGCATGAGCATTAAGAGTGGCGACAAGCGTCCCACTAAAGCTGGTGCAGGAATGACAAAGAAGGGAGTTGCTAAGTATCGTAGACAGAATCCCGGTTCTAAACTTCAAACAGCCGTAACTGAAAAGAAACCTTCTAAAGCACGAGCAGCAAGACGTAAGTCTTATTGTGCAAGATCAGCAGGACAAATGAAAAAGTTTCCTAAAGCTGCTAAAAATCCTAATAGCCGTTTACGTCAAGCACGTAAGCGTTGGAGATGTTAACATGGCGGTTTCTACTACAACAGACTTTAATCTTGATATAGATGAAATTATTCAAGACGCCTTTGAGCATTTAGGAGGTCCGGCTAATACAGGTCAGGATAGCAGAACTGCTCGTCGCTCTTTAAATCTTTTACTTACCGATTGGTCTAACCGTGGCATTCTTCTTTGGAAGACAGATTTTACAAATCAAACTATGTCTCAAGGAACTGCTAGCTATTCTTTAGCAGAAGATGTAGTAGCAGTTACTGAAGCAATCATTCGAAGAGATAATCAAGACATAGAGATGGATCGTATTTCTATGGAAGAGTATCTCAAGATACCTGATAAAACAACGACAGGTCGTCCTATACAGTTTGCTACTCATCGTCAACGAGATAATGTTGATATTTATGTGTGGCCCACTCCTGAGAACAGTACAGATATTGTTCGTATGTGGACGGTTAATCGTACAAACGACTTTAATAATTCTTCAGATAATGCGGACGTTCCTTATCGTTTTCTTCCTTGCTTGGTAAGTGGCCTTGCTTATTACCTTTCTTTGAAGCGTCCCGGTATCAGTGCTCAACGCAGCCAGATACTTAAAAATCATTATGAAGAACAACTTTTACAAGCAATGGAAGAAGATAGAGAGCGTGTTTCTTTTAGAGCCGTTCCACGGTTAAGGAGATATTAAATGCCGAAAGCTTGGTTCATTTGCGACCGTAGTGGTTTTCGTTTTCCTTACGAACAGCGTATAATTGAATCTACTGGTTTTGTTGTTGGGCCTACTGAGTCTGACGGAGCATATGATTTAAAAAGTCATCCTCAAAACAAATCTCCAGTTATTAGAAAAGAAATGGTTTTAAAGGATGCACGTCCTGATACTGTTATGGCTACAACGAGCACAACCTCAGATGCTACTTGGACGCCTGACGATACTGTAATTTTGAATCCCTAACGGAGTTAATAAAAATGGCTATTACGTCTGGTATTAATATTGTTTTTAAAAAAGATGTGATGCTGGAACAGCACAATCTTCCTTCAGATACTCTTCGCATTGCTCTTGTGTCTGCAAGTGGAAGTGCTTCAAACGGTGGTCCCGACACGATTGCCAGCATCAGTGGTGAAATTTCTGGAACGAGTGATGGCAGTGGAGACAGTGGTTATATTACTGGTGGTCTTACTGTTACCGATGTTACTGTTACGAATGTAAGTTCGTCTGGCGTTGTCGATTTTTCTGATGTTAGCTTTACGAGTGTTACCTTTACTGCTCGTGGCGCTATTCTTTACAATGCAACAAACAGTAATAAAGTTATTGCCGTCTATGATTTTGGCGGAGACAAAGCAGTTACTAACGGTACATTCCAGCTAACTATTCCTTCTGCTACGAGTGCAGCGGCTATTGTTCGCCTTAACTAATTAGTAAGGATTAATTGTTATGGCTCTTGTTTTAAAAGATAGAGTAAAAGAAACTACGACTACCACTGGAACCGGAACTCTAACTTTAGCGGGAGCCGTTGCAGGTTTTCAGTCTTTTTCTGCTGTCGGAGATGGAAATACTACTTTCTATTCAGTAGTGCATCAAGATGCTGCTGTAGGTGAATGGGAAGTAGGTATTGGAACATATACAGCAAGCGGAACAACTCTTGCTCGTACTACTGTTTTACAATCATCAAACGGCGGTGCAGCAGTTAATTTTTCTGCTGGTTCTAAAGATGTATTTGTTACTTATCCTTCTGATAAAGCTGTTGCAGTTAGTGGTTCTCCTAACTTTGCAACAGTTTCAGCGACTAGTTTAAATGCAGGTACGTTAACTGTTGGTGGTGAAAACGTAGCTACTTCTTCAACGGTGGCTACGCTTTCCGCAACAATGGCAACTAGCATTTCTAATCATCTTCCTTTGGCTGGTGGAACACTTACAGGAACAGTCAGTGGTACTGATATTTATGTAAGTGCTGCTGCTATTGGAGTAGACAGCCTTTTAGGAAAAGAACTTCATATAGGTAAAGCTGCCGTAGCAGATGTTGTTAGTCTTACAGATGGAACAAGTATTGCAGTAAGTTTTAATGATGGACAAAACTTTGCTGTACAGCTTGCAGGTAATAGGACATTAGAAAGCCCTACTAATTGTGTCGCTGGACAAGTAGGCAGTATTTTTATTATTCAAGATGGTACAGGCGGTAGAACATTGTCTTATGGAGCTAACTGGAAATTTGCTGCAGGAACTGCTCCTACGTTAAGCACAGCGGCTTCTGCCGTTGATAGAGTTGATTATATTGTTTATACTTCAACTGCTGTTCAAGCTATAGCAACATTGGATGTAAAGTAAAAATGGTATTTAATAATAATCTTCTTTTAGGTGCAGCAGGTCAGGGTGGCGGTTACGATATTAACCAGTCGATCCGGTTTAATGAAGATGACTCGGCTTATCTAACTCGGACGCCAATCAGCGCAGGTGATAAAAGGACGTGGACTTTTTCCGTCTGGACAAAGCGTGGCAACCTTGGAGCAGACAGGCGTATTTTTACCGCTGCTAGTAACGGCACAGAATTTTTCTTTGACGCAAACGATAAGCTAAATTTTTATCACTACAGCGGCGGCTTTGTTTGGCAATACATTTCTAATGCACTTTTCCGAGACCCTGCGGCTTGGTATCATTTTGTTCTTCGTGTCGATACGACTGATGCAACTGCCGAAAATAGAATAAGAGTTTACGCTAACGGCGAACAAATAACCGATTGGGGAACTTCAACGGCCCCGTCTCAAAACGCTGAAGGCTTCGTAAATGGAACTTCGGCACATTATATTGGACGATATAGCGGCAGCGATAATAATCACTGGGACGGCTACCTAGCAGAAATCCATCATGTCGATGGGTCATCCCTTGCGCCAACCAGCTTCGGCGAAGTCAACGCTGATACCGGAGAGTGGGTACCGATTGACTACACAGGCTCTTATGGAACCAACGGCTTTTATATAGATGGTGCTGACTCTTCTTTCTTGGGTAAAGATGAAAAAGCTACTTCGGCAGCGGTAACAAACAAAGCAAGTACGTCTTCTGAATGGGGTGGAGAAACTGGGGCATATACCTTTGCTACAAATGAAATAGATCGTAGTTCTACAGTCAACGCAATTATATCTACTGATCTGCTTTCGGGCGACTTCAGCTTTGATTTTACGATGACTACCAGCGGCGGTGCTTTGCGTGTCGGCGTAATTGACGACCAAGACTCTAATACCTTCAATGGTACTGGCGACGATGGCGGCATGGATAGCATGACGAACAGTTGGTATCTAGATAAAGGTAACAACCAGTTTCGTTATGGCGGTGTTTCACAAGGTAGTGCGTCTGGCGTTGTCAATGGTGCTGCCGTCACGATTGAGCGTACAGGCTCAACGATTAAAATTACAGATGACGGCTCTGACGCACATACATTTTCTCAAACCTTCAGCGGCCCTGTGCGGGTTGTCATTTCCGGTGGTGGCGCAGCGTTTAACCTAGATGACGTGCAATACACTGCTGACGGTGCATCTGGAAACGATAACTCATATTTCAGCAGCGGCTTGACTGCGGCTGATCAGGTTACGGATAGCCCGACTGATAACTTTCCCACTCTTAATAGTAATTTTGATTATTATACATCAGGCAACAATAGTTATTTTCGACCAAATTTTGCTGTTTCTCTTTTATCAGAAGGCAATCTTAAAATAGATTTTAACTCTCCAAATACGCCGCTTGTGTATTCTACTGCTACTTTTCCATCAAGCGGAAAATTTTATTTTGAAGTTACCGCAGATATAGCAACCGGCGGTGGTATGGGAATTGGTGGCTCAAATACTATTGAAGATGGAATAGGTTCTAGTGCCGTAACAGGTATGTCTAATTGTATTATTTATTACTTTAACGGTACTTTATATAACCAAAGTTCAACACAATCTTCTTATGGAAATGCCTCATCTATTGCAAATGGTGAATTTGTTGGAGTAGCCGTTGATATTGATAATGATGCTATTTGGTTTTGTGATAATGGTACTTGGGTTGATGGTGATGGTACAGACAGTTCAGAAACGGTTTTAGCAGAAATTGAAGCTGGAACAACAACTAGCGCCGCTGCAACAAATTTTTTAGCTGATCAAAATTCTTGGCATCCTATGGTAGCAGCAGTTGGAGATTATCCAACTTATACTACTAACTTTGGGCAGTCATCCTTTACTGGAGCAGCGCCAGCAGGGTTTACAAATTTAAGCACCGCTAACCTAGACGACCCAACCATTGCTCTACCTGAGAAGTACTTCAACACCGTACTGTATGAAGGCAACGGCGGCGGACAGCGTGTTGGTCAGTTCCAGCCTATCACTGAAACTTACAGTGTGCCTAACAGTGTTATCTTTAACGACAACGATTCGGCGTATCTAAATCGGACGCCAGCCAGTGATGGCAATCGTCAGATAATGACTTTTAGTTGGTGGATGAAGCGTGGCAATCTAAACATTACCGATTGTAGACTATTTACAGCCTTCGACTCAAATGACGATCAGATAAATTTTAAGGATACTAGTGATTACAACAGACTTGATGTGTTCTTTGACGGTACGGGAGGTGGACGATTAATTACGTCACGGGCCTTTGACGATTCGTCTACGTGGAATCATTGCGTTGTTGCGATTGATACAACTCAAGCAACATCCGGTGATCGTGTTAAAATTTATATAAACGGTGTTCGTGTTACAGAGTTTGACACAGAAACTCAGCCATCTCTAAATAAAAATCTTAATGGCTTTAACAACAATGGCATACACGCAATAGGTGCTAGAGGATGGGCTGGTGCGGCAGGTTTCTATGACGGCTATTTAGCTGAAATATATTTTATTGATGGGCAGCAACTAGACGCTTCCAGCTTTGGTCAACTAGACGCATCAACAAACCGTTGGATTCCAAAAGATGCTAGTGGACTGACATTTGGTACGAATGGCTATTACCTTGACATGGAAACTGCACCGGGTACTGGAAGTGGTGCTGGTACTGACTCCTCTGGCAATGGTAATAACTTTACTGAGTCAGGTCTTGCTGCGTCAGATCAGGTAA
>Ga0180438_10005646_pt1 | contig 17280 bp, 8 predicted proteins | sample SS_ome_12_FD_132455 | JGI IMG/M metagenome (GOLD analysis project Ga0180438, IMG submission 132455) | Hypersaline lake sediment archaeal communities from the Salton Sea, California, USA - SS_3_D_2 metaG | ecosystem: Environmental > Aquatic > Non-marine Saline and Alkaline > Hypersaline >...
ACCCACTTTCCGATGAATCTCTAACGCCTGCTTGTGATATTTCAACGCCTCTTCCGCCTGACCGAGATCGGAATAGACCAGCCCGATGTTGCCCAGGTCAGACGCCTCCCCCTGGAGATAACCGATCTTTCGGTCGATCGCTAACGCCTGCTTGTGATATTTCAACGCCTCTTCCGCCTGACCGAGATTTCTATACACCAGCCCGATGTTGCCCAGGTCAGACGCCTCCCCCTGGAGATAACCCACTTTCCGATGAATCGCTAACGCCTGCTTGAGATATTTCAACGCCTCTTCCGCCTGACCGAGATTTCTATACACCATCCCGATGTTGCCCAGGGCAGTTGACAATTTTTTCTCATTTTTCGATTTTCTATATATCTTTAATGCCTTTTGCCAGTAATGCAGGGACCTATCTATATCAGACAACTCATAGTAATGGATCCCCAGGTCCAGATAAATGTCTGCCCTCTCTTCCCTTTTTCGGGTTTCCGTTTCCTTTAGTATTTCCAGGAGAAAGTCTATTCGTTTCTGTTTCTCATGTCCCCCCCTTTCAATTCCCTCAATGTCCCGGTGAAACTTTGCATCATCCGTAAAAGAAGCAGAGTAATGGGTAAAATGGTAAAAATCAGCGGCTTTTAGGGCAATGCGGTCCTCGACTTCCGCCGGACATATGAACACACACTTTAAATCCCTCGAAGAAAAGAGCTCCCGACCTATATTTAAAGAGGTGGTAAGGCGAACCAGTTTATCTTCCATTAATGCGGGATTTTTATAATACGCCTCATAAGGAAATTCACCAATAATATAAAGGATGTCCGGTGAAAAATCCTCAGCGGCAGCAATCACCTGAAGAGGAACATAATCTCCTGCATTAAACGGAATTTCCCTGATGGGAAATTGCCCTGAGAATTCTTTTTTTATTTTATCTTTCAGGTATTTTTCCACGTCTGGGGTCTGGGAGGAGAGGAATATCAACAGACCCTGTTGGCGCCGCAGTCGGATATGGGCAAAGAGTTTTGGGAACTTCAGCTCATCTCGTTTCCGAAGCATGTCGGTTCAATATTATTGTTTCCCTTCGGTTCCCAGCAGTTTCCTCCACTCCTCCAATCGACTTTCCAGGAGCGGGTGAACACTGTACCATTCGTTGTCATTAATGTATTCCAGTGCATAGAGTCCCAGCAGCAGTTCCAGGCGTTTTTCATCCATTTCACCGGTAAATTTATTGTGTTTGTGAATCTCCAGGAGAATCTCCCAATGGGTGCGATTCAGCGGACGGGCTCTTTTTATCCGCTGCTCTTTTACGGCATCCTCCATATCTTTTTCACTGATAACGCTGCTTTCCTGGACATCCGCTTCTACTGCCGCAGAAACAATCAATTCGATAAGCGTTCGAAAAACACCACCGGAATAATGCACTGCCATTTCCATGGCCTTATCAGTGATCAAATGCGGTTCCAACCGCCGCAGTACTGCTTTTTTCATCAATTCCCAATTTCTTTCCGTTTTTTCATCTCGTTTTTTATCCAGGGTTAACAAACGGATATTCTTTAATACATGGATTTTACCTATGGCATTCTCCACGATAGGGGATTTAACCGAATGGATAATGGAAATGGGTACGGTGAGCAGCATGGTAACATTATCTATCAGGGCAAAAATTTGCCCATCTTCAGCAAAAAGCTTTTCAGCCGCCTGGACAGATGTCCGATCCAGACCATCGATAATAACCAGGATTTCATTTCGTTTAAATTTTGATTTTACGTCGGTCATCAGATCTTTTACCAGCTCAATCAACTCATTCAAGCGGGGTCGGTATTCCTTTCGCACCCGTTTCCTGGACTCAGCCTCTCCTCTCATCTTGGCAAAAAAATCTGTTTTAAGTTTCAGAAAAGGCAGTTTAAACCCGGCTCCTGCTTCGGCCTTAACAGCCGTCTCCCCAACCCTTGCCTTTACACGTGTGGTTTCGATTTTCAATTTTTCATGAAAAAAACCTTCCAGGTTTTGGAATCGGTCGATGATGTATTGAGAGAGCGTGATTTTATTCTCTTCTGCAAAGGTCAAAATCTGGAAACAGAGGGTCAGGAGCAGTTCCACGATTTCAATATCGATTGGATTCAGGATTTCATGGATATCCAATTTAATAATCTCAAATTTCTTTTTTATCTGCGGATCATGGATAAATTTGTTTAATTCCGTGGACTTTCCATTGCCCGCATGACCACCAAAAATTACCTTGTGACCGGTACTGGCTTTGAGAAATTCGGATTTAATGCGATCGATCTCTTTCCGATGGGTATCGATATAGAAACTGTCCCACTCCTCTTTTCGTTCTGGTGTTAAGGGCCTCTGGTGATCAAAATATTTAATGACGTCACCCAGCGTTTGCGCTTTCATACGAACTCCATTATCTTTAAATATTTAAGTATTAAAATATTAAACAATAGTCTGTCTTACAAGGTTAATAGTATATCACATTCCCATTTTTTAGAAAAGTGCTGGTCCTCCCCCTAAATTCACCGGCAACAATTGGAGAGTAGGGGCTCGGCCTGCATTTAGTGTTCGCCTGTTTTAGTTCTTTAAAAAACAGGAGTACCATTTTCAGGCGAACACTATCGAGTTCTTTTTTCTTTTTTTTTCAAAAGTGGAGAGATTAATTATTGTATATTTGAGAAATCGAAAGCAAAATATTCTGGAGAACTGAAAGTATAATGATTTAAAAAAATTTAGAAATAGAGTATACTATAAAAATAGAAAAATTTAAACAAGTATAACAGGTAACATGTCTGAATCAGAATTTTTTTCTAATTATGAAAAACTTTCCAGGCGCCTTAATAATTTGTTTTGGAAAAAGAATCCCAATTGGTATTTGAAATTTAAAAAATTTGATGATGAAATATTTAAAGAAATAGAAGGATTTCTTGGTTTTTATTTTATTTCTAACTACGGGCAGATAATTAGTTTCTATAAAAAAGAACCGGTTGTCTTAAAATATATATTCCTCTATGGTTATTTTGCAATTACATTATCACTTTCTCGCAAACGATCTACTCACCTCATTCACAATCTGGTCTATCATCATTTTATTTCTCCTTTTAATTATGAAGGACGGGTAATCCATAAAAATAAGATAACAACCGATAATTATTATAAGAATTTAAAGTTATATAAGAAATCTAATAAGATTAAAATAGTAAAAGGAAAACGATATGATTTTTCTCTTTTCAATCAAATTGAAGCAGAATCATCAAAACATTCTTATCACTCAGTCAAAGTCGTGCAATTTGATAAGAAAGGAAAATACATAAAAGAATATTCTTCATTAAAAATGGCTGCAATCGCCAATGGTTTGGATGCAAATCTTCTCAGGGCTTGTTGCTGCAAAAAAAATAAAACTGCCAGAGGATATCAATGGCGATATAGACGGGATCCGATTTTCAAGGATGGGATAAAAAACATTGAACCTGCTGCGGCAAATAAAACAACTGCCCGTGAAGTATTGCAATTCGATTTAGATGGAAATTTTATAAAGGAGTATCCTTCCATAAGAAAGGCAAACATCGGCCTTGGATTAAATATTTTAAATAATTGTATAAGTAAGTGCGCAAACGCAAAGGGAAATAAAAATACATCATATGGATTCCAATGGAAATTTAAAAATGACCCTCTTTTTTCCCATGGCATTTGCAAAATAAAACCGGTTGTAGATAAAAAATATTTTAAGCCGAAAAAAATATTACAATTCGATAAAAATGGTAAATTTATAAAAGAATACCCATCCGCAGCAGAGGCTGCGAGAGACATAGGCATTTCCCACAACACGGTTATTGGATGTGTAGATAAGGAAGGTACTGCCGGAGGTTTCCAATGGCGATATAAAAAAAATCAGGTAAATGGTCAAGGGCCGGCAGATATCACTCCTGCTAAAAAGCCGCTCTATTTTTTACAAAAAAAACCGGTACTCCAATTTTGTGAAAAAGGAAAATTTATCAAGGAATATCAATCCCTTTCAGAGGCAGAAAGAGAGCTTAATATTTCAAAAAATAGAATTATAAATTGTGTAAAAAGACGCACAAAAAGTGCCGGGGGATTTCAATGGTATTATAAAGATAATCCTATTTTTAAGAATGGTATAATAGATATTCCCCCTCTTGTTAAGAAAGAGCCCCATCATATCGGTCCAAGAACTGTTATTCAATTTCATATCGATGGGAAACTAATAAGAGAATACTCATCCATTGTCGAAGCAGCTAAAGAATGCAACATTAAAGAAAGCCGCATATACAACGGTGCTTCTGGAAAACAAAAAGTTGCAGGCAATTTTCAATGGCGCTTCAAAGATAACCCGGTTTTTAAAAATGGTATTTGCGATATTGCTCCTGTAGAAAAGAAAGGCGGTTTTAAAAAACCCGTTCTTCAATTTGATCTGGAAGGCAATTTAAAAAAAGAATATTCTTCCATTTCCGAAGCCGTTATTAAAACTGGAATCAACTTAGGTAATATAAGTCCCTGTTTGCATAAAAAAACCAAAACAGCCGGTGGGTATCAATGGAGGTTTAAAGATGATCAACTATTTAAAAAAGGTATTGTAAAAATTGAGTCAATAACCGAAATAAGAAAAGTATTAAGAAAAAAAGTGCTGCAGTTTGATCTTAAAGGGAAATTTATCAGGGAATATTCTTCCTTTATGGATGCTGCTAGAGCTCTTCGTATCAACGCAAAAATTATCGGTAAATGTATCCATGAGAAACAAAAAACCGGGGTAGGTTACCAATGGCGATTGAGAACCGACCCTATGTTTAAGAATGGAATTGTAAACATAGAACCCATCCAAAAGAAAAACTCTTCAATTCGAGAAACTGTTTTTCAATATGATATGAAAGGAAATTTAATAAATGAATTCAAATCCTTAACGGAAGCTGTAAAAAAAAGCGGGATTTCTAGGAATAGAATAGGAAAGTGTGCAATTGGGAAAACAAAATCAGTCGACGGGTTCATCTGGAAGTTCAAAAATGAAGAATAGCTAGACCTTATCCGAAAAGGTCTGAAAAGGGGCGAACGGGTAATAAAGGCGAATACAAGATTGGCCCCTACCTTCCGATTGTTGACGGTGAATTTAGGTTGGCCCCGATTCACCATCAAAAGAATGGTGAATCGGTGTTCAAGGTTCTATGTTCAAGGTTCAACGTTGATGAGCTTAAAAGAATAATAAACTTTTTTAAGTACTTTTAAACAAACATTGAACGTTGAACTTTGAACATTGAACACCAAATCCACCATCTTCTAAAAATCAGGTGGTGGATTTGGATTGGGTAGATACCTTGTATCCCTCTACAACTTCTGATACAATACAGACTGTAATATGGAGCCAAATATGAGACGATTTCATTCATATGGACCGATTAATAATAAATTGCATTACTATGCACCAAGAGAGGAATTGATCCTTCGCACATTCACTCAATTAATAGGAGAGAATCCCGACGAAGGTGGCCACTACATCACAGTTTGGGCCCCCCGACAGACCGGTAAAACATGGGTCATGCAAGAGGTAACTAAAAAAATCAAACAAACCGACCAATATGAAATCGGAATCATCACGATGGAACGGGCCAAAGGGGTAAAGGAGGAAAAAGAAGTCCTCAGTATATGGCTGGAAAAACTGTCAGAAGTATTTGAGAAATCACTCCCCTCTATTAAAAAAATCAGGGATATTTCCCTGGTTTTTAAGAAACACTATTTCGATAAACCGGTGATACTGGTGATGGATGAATTCGATGCCCTGGATGAAGAATTTATCAATCGATTTGCCACTATATTCCGGGATATTTTTACCAGCCGTACCAATGAAAGAGATAAACCTGCTAAAAATAAGACCTATTTACTTCACGGACTGGCTCTAATTGGAGTGCGCAGTGTTTTAGGAATTGAAAATATCACCGGTTCACCTTTCAATATTCAACGCAGTATCCATATCCCGAACCTCACCCTCGGGGAAATCAAAGAACTCTTCCAGGACTACGAGAAAGAAAGTGGACAGCCGGTGGAACCTACAGTCATTGATCGACTTTACAATGAAACCAATGGCCATCCCGGACTGACCTGTTGGTTTGGTGAATTGTTAACCGAGGGTTTCGAGCATTACTCCAACAATAAAAACCAGGTCATCCAGGTTAAACATTTTGAGACTGTTTACCGGTTTGCGGCCAGTACACTGCCCAACAACAATATTCTTAACATCATCAGCAAAGCCAACACCGAACCCTACCGCAAAACCGTACTTAAGCTCTTCAAGACAGACAAACCTATCAAATTTCGTTTTGATAAAGATGATATCAATTTTCTTTACATGAACGGTGTGATTGAGCCCCAGATCATTCCCGACAATGATAATTATGTTAAATTTGCTTCTCCTTTTGTTCAGAAGCGTTTATTCGGTTTCTTTTCCAGTGAACTATTCGACGAGTTAGGAGAGTTGTATGAGCCTGATCTCGACACCGAAGCCAACCCGGTCATCACGTCGAAAGGTATCAATATCCCCGGGCTGCTGGAACTCTATCAAAGGTACCTGGACACCAACAAAGATTGGCTTTTCCAAAAGGCTCCCCGGCGGAGTGACAACCGGTTATATGTAGCGGTATATCACTTTAATCTTTACGCTTATTTAGATGAATTTTTTTTGGGTGAGGATGTTCGTATTTATCCTGAGTTTCCTACGGGCAATGGTAAGATTGATTTGTTCATCGAGTACCAGGGCACTACGTACGGGATTGAAGTAAAGAGTTTCAGTCATCGCGCTGCATATCATCATGCTCTGGATAAAGCTGCCCGTTATGCAGGACAGTTGGGGCTTAAGGATATTTACCTGGTCTCTTTCATCGAAGCCATCAATGAAACCACGCGCAAGACGTATGAAACTCCTTATACCGACTCGGGAGCCGGGGTGACGGTTCATCCGGTATTTATCCAGACCGGTAGACCCTGAGCTTTGCCCGGTAAGCCTTAATCAACTTATCCAAATTAAAATTTGCAAACCTGGTACAGGTTGGTATTAATAGAGGACTTCCCTATTATTCTCTATCCTTTGTAAACCTCTTTTTGAATTAAGTAGAAAACTGACGCGTACCATAATACCATCCAGGTTATAAAGACTAAAATGGTAATATTGCGTGTGAGACACACCATCAAGTCGAATACCGGGGTGAAATTTTTATATTTATCTTTCGCACTGCTTGAGTATAATTTTCTACAAACACCAATTCATAGTTCCCGACAAATCCAGGACCGGGACTCCAGTAAAACACACCTCTTTCTGTGTCAAGGAAGGAACCGATGGGCAGGGGTCTTAATTGACTACCAACAGCGTGATAACCGACCCACTGCATTCCCTGTGCTGACGACGAAGTTGGAAATAACCGGGTTTCGAGATGCTCCAATTCTTTGATTTCTATGTTTATAAGACCGCTGTTGTCGGGATAAACTGTCTCTGGCTCAACATTCTTTCTATATCCCTTTATTATACCCACAGGCTCGGTATAATCAACCGAATTGATGGAAAGGATGGATGCCATGTCGGAATCGGGCAGCCGCACAGGGGCGTTCCTGCTTTCTTCTCTTGCACCGGCGCTTTGCCCGGCGGTTCCTATATTCTGTACAACAAAAAACCGGCTGCCGATTCCATCCTTGTTGCCTGCATTATCAGTGGCAATCCAGTAAATGGAATGGATGCCGTTGGAATAGGCGGTGGTATCAATATTAAAATAAGCCCCTGCTGCACTGCTGTTGGCATAGCCAGGGAAAAGTGTGGCAATATCTCCCCGGTAGTTGCCATAATTGGCAGTGCCTAATTTGACACTATCCACATAGACTTCAATGGTGGAACCGTTCTCAGGTATCTTATTGGGCTGCGGGGTTAAAACCCAACCGGCATTGAAAAAATCACTGCCAGACGCAATCCCGCCCTGAGTAGGGGTATCGATGGCCCCAAAAGGTTTCACTGCATGGGCATTGTCTATGGTAATGGTCTTGGAACCCAGGGTGACCTGGTGCCCTTCTTTATCAACGGCTTTGGCAAAAAGGGTATAGGTACCGTTGCCTCCATTGGGTAAAAAATAGGTTAATAACATATACCCCCACCCTGCCTGGTAGTTCTGGGGATACCCGGGATAGGCCTCTTCGATATCGGTACGCGCGCCTTCTACAAACACAGCATCCCCAACATAAAAGGAACCATTGTATATTTTCACACGTTCCAAACCGATATCGTCCAACACCCAACCTGTAACAGGTATACTGCTCCTGACAGTGGAACCATGTTCTGGTGTGGCAAATTGACCAAAGGGCTTTGTAGTGGTGCCAGCTTTGTATTTGACAAGGGTGACGGAAAGGGTCCGGGGAGAATTTGTGGCATTGGAAGAGCTGACTGTTACGGTACCGTAATAGGTGCCTTTGGTTAGAGCAGAACCATTGACACTGACAGTCACCACACCGGAATTGCTGCCAGAAGTGGGACTGCAGGTAAGCCAATTGGCACTGGATGAGACACTCCAGTTCATGGTGCCGGTGCCGGTGTTTTCAATTAAAAAGGTCTGAGGATTGGTGGAGGTGCTGCCAACCGCGCCAAAATCCAGGTGCGAACGGCTCAACTGGATCTCGGCTGTGGGTTCAGCGCTGTGGTCAATAATTATGGGCCACCGGGCATAGGTCCGATTGGTATTCATGCCATCTGAAACAACGGCATAAATATAATAAGTGCCTTTGGCCTTATTGGAGGTATTCCAGGTATATTTACCAGAGGATGGGTTAATACCAGATTTAATGAGGGTACCGTTAAATCCACTGTCGTTGGTATCGTAATAGAGCTTGAGGGTTGAACTTTCACCAAGATCGTTTGTATAATCCCATTTAAACGTATAAGAATCATCGGCCCTCTCAAAGGCTGCCAGCTTAACCTCCTGTATATAAAAACTTTTGGAACTGCTAAACTCATGGGGATCGATCCTGAAACCATCGATCAATCCATTCCATCCGGTATTGGACTGGCTCTGTTCCAGCTTCAGCTCCTTCATATCTGTTATGATTTTATTTATGACGATTTTCCCGCTTTTGTGACGTATAATCACATCAGCACTCTGATGCATCAATTCGATACCGTTGCTAAATTCTCCCTGTACATGCCAATAAATCCGGCCCACTGATCCTCTGACCAGGTCCCAATTGCCAGGGAGTCCCATTTTCAGTACCAATATGCGGTACTTACTGCTGTCGATATAATGGGTGGCTCCCCTTCCGTTGTTGAACCAGAGGAAGTACAAGATAGGGTCTGGTGAACCACTTTTATTGGTGCCTTTTAACAGGGGTATACTGCCCAGGTTGTCTCCTTCAAAATTTTCAGCACTTACGTTCGTAATGACAGGCGCACCAGAAAGATTGGCATACCCATCCAGGTCACTGGTGGCATTCATGTCCCAGGCATTTTTCAATACAGTCTCGGCAAAATCGTCGCCCCCCTCCTCTGAAGGAGAGGTAAATTTCAGGTAAGGGATATCATTGACCTGGTAATAACCGGCTGAATACTTGAGGGAACCGCCGCTGGAGTTTTTAACTCCAACGTAATATTTGAAGCCAGGGGAGAGCGCACCCACATAAAGGGAATACGATTGACCGGAAACATTTTTAGCCACGACACCTAGTGTGCCGTTGCCTTCAGTTTTATCATTATCCAGGTAGATATCCACATTCCCGGAATTCCCGGTCCACTTGACGGTGCGGTATAAAGCGGATGTATTTTCCACCAGGCGAATCCAATCGATTCTTATATCCACTTTGGCACTGGCAGGGTCAAACCGCAGCGAATCAATGTTACCGCTCCAGGTGATCTTTGAACCAGAAACTGCGTAAGCCCCGAGGCTCGGTATATTAATGATATAAATTCCCCATCCATTGTGGACATTAAATATCCCAGACCTGGACATACCATTATAAATTGTATTTCGACTCCAATAAAACAAGGCATTATGACTTTGGCTCAGCTTCATTCGGATGGCAATGACTTTATATTTGTTCGCATTTATCTTGTAATTGGTACCGATCTTTCCCAGAAAACAGGTACCCACGACTCCAGTTTCCAGCACGGATATATTCGGATCTGTGGTGGTAGAAGAAGCGGAGAATATACCGTTGGAAAAGCTGATGTTGGTGAGGTTGGATCTGGAACCGCTGAGAACATCAAATATAAACCAACCCAGGTCGGTTCGTTTGTCCATGTCCCAGGGGTCCTGGAAGGCAGCAGTAGCAAAATCCTCCGCTGCTTTGACAGTCTCACCAGATGAAGGCGAAGTCACTGTAATCGCCCCAAAATGATTTATCGCTAAACTTAATCCACAAATGAACAACAATAATCTCTTTATCATTCTTTTTTTTCCTCCTATTTTTTGATATTCTTGATATGTATATATACACTCTTTTCTTCTTATTTTCAACTTGATTTAAAGGTTTACAGATAACCCAGGGCTTCCAACTTGTTTAGTTTATCCGATTCCTTTTTATCTTTTTCACTCTTTTTGTCTCCTGTTATCTTAAATAATTGTTTTATCTTATTTGAAACTCGGAAAACGTTTTCCAATGTTTTTCTTGCCTCTTGCAACCTGTCCGGCATTCGTTCATTTAAAAGATTCCGCTCGAAGGGGTCGGTATCTAGATCGAAAAGTTCTTCTTTTTGACTGTTTTCCGATATGATATATTTATACCGGTCAAAAAAAAGCGCCTTTCGTTTCTCACCATATAAAACGCCTGAACATACAACTGGTTGGGGGGTACTATTATTTCCAGTATCCGTATGAGAGTTTAAAAACGGAAGCAGCGAATCCCCATACAATTCCTTTTTCCCCAATGGGATATTACAGTAATCAAAAATCGTTGGCATAATATGATTAAGGCTCACCTGCGTATCCACCCGTTTCGATTCTTTGCCTCCCGGGGACTTTATGATTAATGGAACTGAAAGAACTTCATTGTACATGCTGTGACCATGGTAATATCGGCCATGATCCCAGAACTCTTCCCCATGATCACTGGTTAAGATAACCAGGGAATCATTATAAATATCCATTTTTTTTAAAGCATTGAACAATCTTCCAAGGTTATCATCAACATATCGAATCTCACCATCATACAGCGCTTTCATCCATATTTTTTCTTTCTCAGAAGGAACAAACGCACCGGACAAAACTTCGATCGCTTTATCAAAATTAAACCCCATCGATGAGATTGCTTTCTTCTCTTTTACGTATGCCGGAGGGGGCGCATAGGGGACATGGGGGTCAAGATAATGAACCCAGAGAAAAAAGCGTTTGCGTCTACTTCTATTCTCCTCAATCCATCGAATACACAAATCAGTCAGCGTTTCAGTATTAATAAGCGAGCCCCAGTCAAGTACCACATTCTCAGGCGCTAAATCAAAGACATTTTCAGCGGTAAAAAATTTGTAAAAATGCTTTAAGAGCTTTGATCCAATTGCTCGTTCGACTGCATATTTCGGGTAAAAATCATAGTATAAGAATCCTCTGGATATATTGGTTCTCTTTGTCAGATTGGGATTAATACCGAACGCACAGGTATAATACCCTTTCTTTATCAGTTCTCCTGCGATGGTAGGCAGTTCATTTGGTAATATTGCATGATCTTTGGTTACTGTGTGAATAGAAGGAGAAAATCCTGTCATTAAAGAAGCAATGGACGGCGTTGTCCAGGAAGAAAGTGAAAACGCATTCTCAAAAATAGCCGCTTCCCTGGCAAATTCGCAAATATTGGGAGTCAATTCGCTATTGGAATGATAGCAGGAAACAGAATCAGTCCTTAAAGAATCGATTGTTACCAGGAAAATATATTTTGGCGCTCCATCTCTTGCAGGGAAATTTTCGTTTAATTTTAATCCAGTCTCAGAAGGGAAAGACGGAGAAAAAACCGGGGAAAAAACAGCCGTTAACCAAAACAACATGACGATTATACTCTTTGTTTTATAATTGAATACAACATTAAAAATCCATAATGTAAAGAGGATAAGAAAAATGAATAATAGGCTTGTTAGAAAGAATTTCAAAGTAAAAAAAGGAATGACTCCATAGATAACAAATCGGAAAAAAATCAATATTTCCGCAAAAATAAAAGGCAAAGAAAGTGCGGATGAAGTCACCCATCGTTTATGTTTCTTCTTTTCAGAGATATTCTTTACCGATATCAATAATGCTGTAGAAAAAATAATAGAGAAAACAAATACAATCAGTATTTTAAACATTCGTTCCGGCGTAAATGATAACCCGAACAGATCGGCAACAGAACCGATGATGAAAAAGAATACAAAAAACGAAGATAATAGGACGGCAAAATCGATCCATTTTATTTTAAAAAGATAAACAAGTGGTAAGACAGCAATTATATATAAAATGATTTGGAGGGAAAAAAACAATATAATGGTAAGCGAAAGAGGTTTAAACATAAAAGAAAATGAAACCGCTGGAAACCGTGGTGTAAAAAGAATACTGATGAGTAAATCGGAAAAACCGATTATCAAACTTGAAGTCAAAAAGATTAAAAACACGGAGAAAATGTCTTTTCTTTTATCCTTATCTCTAATTTCTTTTCCTGTAATCATTGGATATTACTCCTTCTTAATATAATTTCCCTGACATGATTTCTTCTTTCCAATTCGATAAAATGTTTCCCTTTGGAAATATAAATATTTCGAGCCGCAGGATAGAGCATCCTATTTTTTTTATTGTGCTTTTGATCGATACGATGATTATCCAGGTAGATTTTAGATCCCCTCCTGGTAAATCCCATAAGGTAAACATCGAATATACCCGACCTCTTTATTGTAAAACCGAATTCAAAATAGAGTTTTTTCCTGGGTTTCTCATCTGCCGTTGCTGTTCGTTCTTGCCAGATGATGATATCATCGTCATCAACATCATTGTCATTACCAGTATCAGCATCCTTTCCGGCAACTTTTCTGTCCTGGTCTTTGCAAAGAAGAAACGAGTAATAGGTACGCAGCGAGTGAGTATCCAATTTCGGTATTCCATTTTCCTCCAGTGAAAAATTAAAAGGAGCCGCTTCAGCAAGAATTTCCGCATCTCCTTTAATTTTCCTTTTTCTTTGAACGCTGCCCCGTTTGAAAAACAAAGATGGCATAGATGGGATCAACCTTATATAACTCTTTAAGTAAGCAAGAAACAGGGAGAATTGCTTTCTTTTTAAATGAATTAACATGCTTTTGATGTCTTCTGCAATATAATTTACCAAAAATCGGCAAAAAGATTTTCTTTCAAGGTTTTTTACCACAAAATAGAGACGGTTTCTAGTCTGATACAACATTCTAAAACATTGACTTTTTTTGCCCATTAAATCCATATGAGGGTAATGATACTTAGAATAAGCAACCGCACAGGGAGCATTGAAGACCGGATAATTCTGCACCCGGGCCCTGAAACACCAATCCAGGTCTCCATAGTAGAACTTAAAAAAAGAGTCTACCATTCCGACCTCTTTTATTATTTTTCGATTCAACAATGCCGCTGAGAAACTGGCTGAGACACTTTCACCTTGATCATCAAATTGTCCAAAATCAACATAACCGCAAAAATTCTTTCCCATACCAAAATAAGGGAACAGAGATTTACCCATTGAGTGTATAAATGAAGGATTATTGTAATATCTTAGTTTGGGAGAAATAGCAGACCATTTTTCCTTGGAAAGAGCAATTTTCATCATTTCATAAACAGCATTCTTTTCTAGAACAATATGATTATTCAGAACAAGGATAAAATCGCCTCTGGCTTTCTCAATTCCTTTATTCAGTGCCTTTGCAAACCCGGGTTTTCGTTTTAATTCTAAAACATTAATGTCTGGGTGTTGCTTTTTAAGACATTGTGCGTTTCCCGTTTTTGTCCCAATATCAACGATAATTGTTTCTCGGTTTTGATAACTCTGCCTATAAACAGAGTGGAGCAATTCCGAAAGATCGCTGCCTTCATCATCATTATCATTATCACAATTGATGATAACAATTGAAACCAGCGGGTTATCTTTTCTTTCCCGGATTTTTTCCTCAACCTTAACCTCGGCCTCATCAGTAGCACGTTTCGGTTCGATTCCAGATGTTAGTCCTAACACCTCCACCCGATAAAATACCTTCAAAATAATCTCCAGCAATTCCCGGGAAACCATTTTCTTTTGATTCACTTCAGCAAGGGTATGAGAACTAAAGGACTCGATCACACGTTTTACTGCTTTATCTATAATTATTTCCCCTTTTTTTTGATTTTCAAGAAAGATGTAACCTTCATGCGCCTCGTTGGATTTAAACGTCCAATTTCCAGATATTGAGTATTTATTAGAGTTCAATGTTCGCCACCTTCACAAAAAAATCATAAAGGACTCCCAAGTTCAAACAATTGATGCGGAAGTTGGGAATAGTATTTTTCGATAACCTCTTTTGTGATGAGGGGTTGACTCTTGTGATTGACCAGGGAAATGAAAGAGGGACTCTTTTTATAAAATTCTTTCACTTGAGTTTCAGACACACGTCTTCTCTTTAACCGGTACCAAAAGATCCCTGGTAACTCCAGGAGAAGTAAAAGATATCCCTTCACATATGATAGGAGTTTCCTCATTTCTCTTTGTTTTGGGAGAAAGAAATTATTTTTTATGTCCAGTGCAATATAATTCAACACAAATTCAAACAAGATTTTCAGGGGAAAATTTTTGATAACATACCTCAGGCGACTTTTTACAATAAATGTTAATTTCATCCCGGAGGGATATGTTCCTCCGAACTCATGATACGCAATTGCTTCGGGGTCAAAAAATATTTTTAATCCTACCAGATGGGCTCTGAAGCACCAATCGATATCATCATAAAACTTAAATCCGCAATCCATCTCCCCTACCGCTTCCCATGCATTGCGGGGAATTGCTACCGCCCCGAAACAGACAGAGCCCAAAGAAGAAATTTCCTTAAACTGTCCCAGATCAACTGCCCCCATAAAATTATCGGCCCCCCAGTTGTTTTTTAAAACAATATTTCCTACACTGTTAATGAACTTTCTGAGTTTATTAAACCTGATGACCGGACTGATTGCAGCAATTTGATCCTTATTTTTCGCATTTTCATAATCCTCATATATTCTTTCAATAAAATCAAATTCCAATTCGATATCATCATTTAAAACAATAAGTAAATCTCCTTCCGCTTTTTTTATCCCGATATTAACCGATTTTGCATAGTGAAGATTTTTATTATTCTTAATGATTTTGACCTGGGGAAATTCATTTTTAATGGATAATAGGGTTGAATCAGTGGAATCATTATCCACCACAATAACTTGGGAGGGTAATAATGTTTGATTGTAAATAGACGTCAAATTTTTTAAAATGAATCTTTCACTATTCCGGGTAACAATGACCACACTGATTTTTATATTTTCACATAATTTCGATCCGATTTTTTTACTAAGGCGGATAGTCCGACCTTCATCATCCTTCGAGTTGCTTTTCTTTATAATTCCAGCTTTGTGGAAGAGTGTAAAATAGAGATCAATAATAGAATCTGAAATATTATATCCGTCTGTAGCGAATCTATCCTTTACAGAGCTGATACTGGCGGGTAAATATTTTAGCAATTTATGTCCCATTTCATCTGTTTCAATGATACCATTGGTTTGTTTATTTTCTAAGATAAAGCACGCCCCATTTTTAAAGAGTTCGAATTGATTTGTGCTTTTGAATGAGACCTTCACGTTGTCTTTAAATGATGCCATTCTTTAATCATACCTCCGGTTCCAGTTGCATAAACGATAAATTCAGAATCGTCATCAGTCACTTTTCTTTGGCCTAATCTAGATAAATTACAATTCATAATAAGGCGATTTTATCATATGAAGCCGCCGAATACAATTGGAAATACAATTTTTTTGGCAATTCTTGTTTTCTTCGCGTCCCTTCGCGTGTCTTCGCGGTTTATAAAATTGGGGGTAGATTTAGATAAATCACTCTTTTTGACTTTCCAATCACCGGGTGGTAAAATTGGATTTCCAAATTCCCATCTATCCAATATCAAGGAGGAGGAACATGAATATACATCGATATTCAGGAATACTCGGTATTGTGATTTTCTTGCTGGTGGCCTATCTTTTCTCCAATAACCGGAAAAAAATTCCTTTCAAAACCGTTATCTACGGTTTAATCACTCAGTTTTTAATTGCCCTCTTTATGTTAAAGACCCCGGTGGGGGTAGAGATTTTCAAAGCAGTCAACCACTTTTTTGTCAAAGTGTTGAGTTACAGTGACCAGGGGTCCAAATTTTTATTCGGATCCCTGGTGGATTCACAGGACATCGGGGCCATCATGGCCTTCCAGGTCCTTCCTTTGATTATATTTGTATCCGCCCTAATGGGAATCCTGGTCTATCTTGGCGTAATTCAATTGGTGGTGAAACTATTTGCTCGGGTGTTTTATAAAACCCTTAAAATCACCGGTGTGGAAGCCTTTATTTCGTCATTATTGATCTTTATGGGCATCGAATCGATTACAGGTGTCAAAGAGTATATTCGGAACATGAATGAATCACGAATTTTTACTATAATGACCACCTTCATGTCCACGATTGCCGGCAGTGTGATGGCTGCCTATATCTCCTTTGGTGCAAAAGCAGGTCACCTGCTGACTGCATCTTTAATGAGCGCACCTGCGGCCATTCTTATCTCGAAAATCATGGTGCCTGATACGGAAACAGGAGAAACCGATCCGCTGGAAAAAATTCAAATGGAAAAAAAAGAAAAAAACATCATCGAAGCAGCGGCAAACGGAACTTCAGAGGGTTTGAACCTTGCACTCCAGATCGGCGCCATGCTGATTGCTTTCATTTCCATTATCTACCTGCTGAACGATGTGGTGGGAATTTCAGGTATGACTCTGGAAAAACTCCTGGGTTACCTCCTCTCCCCTATCGCTGTTCTAATCGGGATTCCACCGTCAGAATCAGTGGAAGTGGGTAAACTCCTTGGCATTAAAACCATTTTCACGGAATTTTTATCCTACCTGCAATTGAAAACCCATATCGTGAACCAGACCCTTTCTCCCCGTACCATAGCAATTACTACCTAGTGCCTGAACGAAAAGCATAAATAGCCCTTTTCCATAAAGATTTTCGTCACATTTTAAACTTTTAAGATTTGAAAAATATTTCTAAAAATGATTGCCTATAGAATAAAAAAATGATATAAT
>Ga0180438_10005647_pt1 | contig 17280 bp, 16 predicted proteins | sample SS_ome_12_FD_132455 | JGI IMG/M metagenome (GOLD analysis project Ga0180438, IMG submission 132455) | Hypersaline lake sediment archaeal communities from the Salton Sea, California, USA - SS_3_D_2 metaG | ecosystem: Environmental > Aquatic > Non-marine Saline and Alkaline > Hypersaline >...
ACTTAATTAAAGCAAGGATCGCTTCGGGAAGGGAGTGGAGGAGGTCGGTGGCTGTCATTCCGAAAGAAGACTCCCGCTCTGCGGCGATCTCTCCAGCAAGGGCGTGGAGGAGGACGCCGAGGGAAGCTCCCTCAGTTGGGCTGAGCCCCTGCGCGAGCATCGAGCCGATCACGCCGGTGAGGACGTCGCCGGTTCCTGCGGTAGCCATTCCCGGATCTCCGTAGGGGATGATGAGGGGCTGGGTATGAGGATGGAAAAGGAAGGTGGGAGCTCCTTTGAGGACCAGGGTGACTCCTTTTTCTTTCACATATTCTTGGCAGTGGGCGAGGGTGGGTGGCTTTCCGAGGATCCGCTCCATCTCTTGGGTTTGGGGAGTGAGGACTGTCTTGTCAGGGAGGTTCATCTCGGGATCGATCGAGAGGAAGTAGAGAGCATCGGCATCGATCACGGTGGGGAGAGTGGTTTTAGCAAGGAGGGTTCTCAGTGCTTTGTGGGTCTTGTCTGAGCGGCCGATTCCAGGCCCGACAATGAGCGCTTTAGCCCGCTTTGCTTCTTCGGTGATTCGAGCATCATCGCTTAGGTCCCAGCTCTCTTTGATCAGCTCGTAAGGAGCATTCGCGAGTTCCCCTTCCATTTCTTTGGGGTAGAAGAGGCGGACGATTCCGGTCCCTGTTTTGAGTGCGCTATAGGAGGAGAGAAGAGCTGCGCCAGACATTCCAGGTGAGCCGGCCACAGCGAGAAGATAGCCCGCTTGGTATTTGTGGCGGGTTCTCTTTATGGGAGGCAGCTTGCCGACATAAGACTGTTTGCTCTCAATCCGCGCAACGCTTTTTGCTTTGTGGAGGAACTTCTCGGGCATGCCAAAGTCGATGGGGATGAGCTCGCCCACATGGTCCCAGCCCTGGCCTTGAAAGAATCCGATTTTTGGAAGGGCGAGGTAGAGGGTGGCATCGGCCTTGATGGCGAGAGTTTCGACCTCGCCGGTGTTCCCATTGAGGCCGGAAGGGATGTCGATCGCATAGCAGGGGAGGTGGGCCTGGTTGGCCGCTTCGATCGTTTCAGCAAGAGCTCCCTTGGCAGCTCCTTCAAAGCCGGTGCCAGTGAGCCCATCGACGATGATCCCTTTTTCGTTGAACTGGGGCGTGTGGCTGATTTGGTCGAGCTTGCCTCCATTTTTCTTGAAGCGGGCCCCCATCTCTTCGCAGAGGGGGGAGCATTCATCGAGGGGAGCGAGGTGGTGGGCGGTGACGTCGAACCCTTTTTTGAGGAGGTGATATCCCGCGACGAAGGCATCGCCGCCATTGTTTCCTTTGCCAACGAGGAGGTGGATATGGAACTCTGCGCTGGGAGTGATGAGTTCTTTCTCGAGGACTGCGGCGATCTCACGTCCTGCGGTTTCCATGTAGTCGCGCCCGCTTTCTCCCGCCTCGAATGCTAGCTTCTCGATCCGCTGCATCTCTTTGGCAGTGACCACCAGAGTCATAAGTGTTCTTCCTTGATCGCCCTTTGAAGGAGCGCTGTGACGGCATCTTTTGGAGCCATGTTCTCGTAGACGATCGAGTAGACCGCTTCGGTGATGGGGACGGGGATGTTGTGTTTTTTTCCAAGCTGGCGGGCTGAGACGCAGGTGAAGATCCCTTCGACCACCATCCCGATTTTTTCCCGTGCCTGTTCGGGGGAGAGCCCTTCAGCGAGGCGACGACCAAACATGTAGTTGCGTGAGAGGGTGGAGAGGCAGGTGACGCAGAGGTCTCCCATTCCGGACAGGCCGTTGAGGGTTTCTGGTTCACACCCTTTGGTCGCAGAGAGTTTGCGGATCTCGTGGAGCCCGCGGGTCATGAGCGCTGCTTTGGTATTATCGCCGAAGCCGAGTCCGTCGGAGATCCCGCAGGCGATCGCCATGATGTTTTTCATCGCCCCTCCGAAACACACACCATGCATGTCTGCATTCGGGTAGACGCGGAAGTAGAGGGAGTTGAAGAGGTCCCGGATGGTGAGCATCAGCTTTTTGTCATAGGAGGAGGAGACGACCGAGGTGGGGAATTTGCCAACGACTTCTTCAGCAAGGCTTGGCCCGGTGAGACAGCCGATCTTATTCTTGTACTCTTCGCCCACTACTTCTAGGACCATTTCAGGCAGGAGGAGGCCCGTGTCTTGTTCGATCCCTTTCGAGGTGATGACGAGGGGGATGTCGAGCGCCCCGAGGTCTAGGATTTTATGGAGGACCGAGCGAAGCCCATTGGCGGTGACTGACTCAACGAGGATGTCGGCTCCATTCAGTGCTTCGGCGAGATCGCTTGTGAAGGTGAGTTTTTCATCGACTTCACACGCAGAGAGTTTTGGGTGTTTTCTGTGTTTTTTAAGGTATTCGGCCGACTCGGGGCGGGCCGTCCAGAGGGTAACGTGGTGGCCATTGGCCGAGAGTAGGGTGGCAAGGGCAAAGCCCCAGGCTCCACCGCCGAGGTATCCAACTTTCATGTAGTCACCTTACCAAATTAAGGTTTATGGCTCAATATAAGAGAATCAAGAAGGGGATCGATGGTGCCTTAAAACTTATTTTTGTGGATACTTTTTATAAGTGACCTATATACAACAACATGCTGTTATTTCTCTACAAAACACCCCCGACTTTTGTAGACCTGATCGTTGAAACACCCCCGACTTTTGTAGACTTAAAGCCAGTATTCGACTAAAATGGGGGTTTAGGAGAAAAGGATGAAGCGAAGACGTAGTGCATTTCTCATAGATTGGCTACATGAGAGACCTCGAAAGCCTCTCGTGATTAGAGGGGCACGTCAAGTTGGGAAAACCTGGCTGATACGTGATTTTGCACGCTCTCAGGGGCTAGAGCTGATAGAGCTGAATTTTGAAAAACGCCCCGAATTGGAGTCTCTATTTGCGTCGAATGACCCAAAGGAAATCCTCCTGAACTTGCAAACTTTAGCAAAAGGGAAAATCAACCCGTCTGCGTCCCTGCTATTTCTCGATGAAATCCAAGCAGCTCCTAAACTCCTTGCCAAACTGCGTTGGTTTGCAGAGGATGCTCCGGAGCTCCCTGTGATCGCTGCAGGGTCTTTACTCGAATTTGCTCTGGCCAAACATGAGTTTAGCATGCCTGTCGGTCGCATCAATTATATGTATCTTGAGCCACTTTCATTTGAGGAGTTTATAGAAGCGACGGGGCGTCAAACTCTGGGCACTTATCTGGAGCAATACACATGGAACATGACCATTCCGCTTGCCATTCATACTCAGCTGATGAAAGTGATCAAAGAATATGTCTTAATTGGTGGAATGCCTGCTGCGGTTTCTTCGTGGATCCAAAACCACAATCTGAACAAAGTAAGTCAAGTCCATTTCGACTTGCTAGCAACTTATCGAGACGATTTTGCCAAATACAGCGGACGTCTTCCGGTGGATCGGCTTGAAGAGGTGATGGCGGCAGTCCCCAGACAACTCGGAAATAAGTTTGTCTTTAGTCGAGTGAACTCCCAAGTACCTTCTCCCCCACTTAAGCAAGGGCTCGACTTGCTTGTCAAAGCCAAAGTCTGTCATCTAGTCCTTTCAACGGCAGCAAATGGGTTGCCTATGGGGGCTGAAATCAATGAAAAGTATAAAAAGGTTGTGATGCTAGATTGTGGCTTATGTGGTGTATCTCTTGGTCTTACCATGCAACAGATTCAGTCTGCAGATGAGATCATTCTGATCAATAATGGAGCCATGGCTGAGCAACTGGTTGGGCAAACACTTAGAACGCTATTTCCGCCTTACGTATCTCCTTCTCTCTACTACTGGCAAAGAAGGGCAAAAAAAGCCAATGCAGAGATAGACTATGCGTTCCAATTTAAAAATGAAGTGATCCCTATCGAGGTTAAAGCAGGGAGCAGTGGCAGCCTTAAATCGTTGCACCAATTCATGAAAGAAAAAAGAAAAAAACTCGCGGTTCGAGTGAACTCTGACTATCCTAGCATTGCCCCTGTAGAGGTGAAAAATGGATCTGGAGAGACGATTTCCTATCGCCTTCTCTCACTCCCTTTTTATCTTCTAGGGCAGCTCAATCGACTACTTGAAGAGCTCTCCGATTAAGGTTCGACGTAAGAGGTGGAAGGAAGCGGCCTCTCTTTCCATTTTTCAATGAGCTCGGGGGTTGGGTAGTGGAAATGGGCCGAGAGTTCAAAGATCTCTTCAGAGGGAGGGTGCCCGGTGAGGCGGGCAAAAGAGTGTTGATCGCGGCTGAGAAGGGCGCGCTGGACAGGTCCCACATCTTCCCGACTTTTTAGGGGGGCGAAGATCTCTTCGCGCGGATAGACGAGCACTTGGGGCTGCTCGGCAAATGGAAGAAGGTCGAAGAGGAAGTGCTCTTGCTTGTAGATGATCTCTTTTCCAAGGAACTTCTTTGCAAAATGGACGGGAAGGGGAGCGTCTTCTGTCTTGGCCACAAAGTCGAGCGAAAAAGAGAAGAGGCTTGTGTTTGCAAGCGTCCACTCTTTTGGAGGGTTCTCGCTATATTCGACGATGCAGAGTCTTCCCTCTTTTTGTCCGATCACTCCCATTTTTTCTTCGGGACTGGTTCGGTGGATCGCTTTGAGAGTGACGTCGGCTTTTTTCTTTGCGTGGAGCCCGATTAGGTTGGGATCGAAGGGGTCGGCAAGGGGGTTGTCGATCAGGATGAGGGAGAGATACTCTATCCCTTGCTTTTTCCATTTTTCATAGAGGCCGGCTTTTGTAAAGCATTTCAGGACTTCGCCGTTGCCGTTGGGTCTTTTTTCCGAGAGGGGTGTTTTGTTTTCGTCGAGAATGGGCGCCATGTTCTGGGTGAAAAAATCGACCTGTCCCGGGTAGTTCTCAAATGCCTTTTCGGTGATCTCTCGGTTAAGAGGAGAGGTCATGATGGCTAAGGGGAGGGGGATCTCAAAATGATGGGAGGCTGCATCCACTTTTTCCTGAAGCATCTGGAAGAGAGTTTTCTGTTTGACGAGGGAGAGGGGGAAGGTCCCTTTGGGGCCATCCCAGCCGAGGCGGCTTCCATCTCCTCCAGCGAGGACGATGCATCCTACTTTGCCCGAGGCGATGAGCGCTCTTCCGAGGGCGATGTCGTCGGGATTTCCCGACTCAGTATAGGCTGGCATAGACGTCCTCCGGGCGCACGTTGCGGATGTCTTTGTCTTTCCCGATGAGGGGGATATGGGTGAGTTCTGGGTTGGGCGAGGGGACATTTTGCTTGAGGATCCCCATATAAGGGTCGGCCCACAAGGTGATGTGTTTGAGAGGAAAAGAGGTATTGAGGAAGTAGGCCATGCTGCTGATCCCAGAATCGGGGACTACGAGGGCGCGGCACCGGTTTTTGATGATTGAGAGTAAGGGAAAGAGAGGCGTTTCTCCTCGGAGGTCGACGAGATTAGGAGAAGAGAAGGTAGGAGTTTTCTCAAAGCCAAAGAGGATTACTTTCTCGCCGCGCGCATTGATTTTCTCAAAGAGGGCTTCCCAGTGGCTTGCTGGCCAGTCGCGCCACTGGGCATAGTTGGTTTCGGTTTGGACATGGGCGCCGATGTAGGTTTCGCTATCGTCTAGGGGGTAGTCTTTCCAGAGGGAATCCCACTCTTCTTGCCAATGGAGCAGTGGGGTGAGTTTTCCGTGTTGCCAGGAGACCCAATGGGTCGGGTTGGGTTTTTCGAGGATTAGGTCGTAGTCGCCGGGGTCTTTGCCTACTTCTTGAAGGAGAGACGGGATATCTACCTCGTCACCCCGTTTAAGGCTCTCGGCCACGAGGATTTCTACTCCGCCGAGGAGGGTGAACCCGTCACGGAGGTTGGGGCGGGTCAAAAAGGTGATTTCAGCTTTAGGGATAAAGGCGCGGATCTGGTGGACGATGGCAAAGAGGCCAAGAGGGATGTCGCCGAGTCCCCGGTTCCAAAATAGGAGGATCCGCCGGTCGCCACGCAGGTGCGCTTTCTTAAGGAGGTGGTCCAGGGGGTTGGGAAGAAGTTTACGTAAAAGAGGCTTGAGCATCTAGGCGGTGATGTGGAGTTTAGACTTTGGTTTTTTGATCATCCCGACGATTGTTTGGTAGACCTCTTCGGAACCAATCTCTTTCATGCAGCGGAAGTCAATGGGGCAGGTTCTCTGGTAACAGGGGGAGCATTGGACGTGTTTATGGATCACCTTGCCGGTGCTGAAGGGGCCGGTGACGGTCTCGTTGGTTGAGCCGAATAGGGCGACGATTTTTGTGCCGAGAGCGTCGGCGATATGCATCGGGCCACTGTCGTTGGTGAGAAGGACGTCGCAGAGGCTGATGAGAGAGGCTACTTCGCGTAGAGATGTGAGGCCGGCAAGGTTGATCACTCTTCCTTGCAGCCCTTGACAGATCTCTTTGACAAGGGGAGCGGTCGCCTGGTCACCAAAATAGACGACGTAGATGTTGGGATCGGAGAGGAGCTTTTCGGTCACCTCGCGAAATCTGGAAGGGAGCCAACACTTGGCCGAGCCATAGGTGGCGCCCGGGTTGATCCCCACGATGACGCTATTTTTGGTGAGCCCGTGTTGCTGAAGGAGGGTTTTGGCTTCTGTCACTTCTTTATCGGAGAGGAAGAGGCGAGGAGAGGTAGTGGAGAGGGGGATCCCAAGAGGATCGAGGAGCATTTTATAGGTGTTGACGAGATGTTGCCGTTCGAGGTTTTCAGGGAGAGGGGTTGGATGCGTGAGGAGGAGGCGACGTCCATTGCAGTCGTAGCCGAGGCGCACTTTTACTTTCCCTTGCCAAAACCACCAGGCGGAGCTGAGTGAATGGGTCAGGAGGACGCCTAGGTCGTATTTGCCATGGCGGAGCTTCTCAATAATATTTTTTTTCTCACTCCGTCTAGAGAAGCTGCTCCCTTTGCTGAAGCAAAAGAGCTCGTCCACTTCGGGGTCTTGCTTGAGGAGATCGCAGATAGGGGCTCTGCACATCGCGGTGATCCGGGCCGATGGGTAGGCCTTCCGAAGCTCGGAGAGGATCGGGGTTGCCATCACCATATCCCCAATCCAGTTGGGCATACGGACGATGATGTTTCTGAAGTCGTTTCCCTTAAGAGATTTCATAAGATATTTGGGATCACTATAAAGGTTCAACATACAAAAAAGGGGAGATTTTGTATACACAGAACTGTGAAAAGAAAAATGACCATCCTCGGGATCGATCCAGGGACTCGAGTGACTGGCTTTGGCCTCATCTCCGTCTCGGGGCATACTCGGACCCCTCTCGACTTTGGGGCGATCCGTCCCCCAAACGATGCGACGAGTTCTCGCCGTTACCTGATTATTTTTGAGGCAATTGAAAATTTAATTGCGACTCACCAGGTTGACGTCGTTTCGGTGGAGAGCCAATTTATGCAGAAAAATCCAATGAGCGCGATGAAGCTCGGGATGGCGCGGGCGATGGCGATCTTAGCTGCCGAGCGAGCTGGCATCCCCATTTTCGAGTATGCGCCGCGTAAAGCCAAGCAGGCGGTCGTCGGGAACGGGGGAGCAAGCAAACAGCAGGTCCAAAAAATGGTTCAGCTCCTCCTTAAACTCCCCGAACTTCCTACTCCCGAAGATGCGGCGGATGCGCTAGCTCTTGCCCTTTGTCATGCAAATTCGGTAAGATGCGCCCATGTTTGAATATCTCATTGGAAAGCTTGGGGACGCCTCCCCAGAAAAGATCGCTCTCGAAGTAGGAGGGATCGGTTACCGGGTGTGGGTCTCGATCGCTACTTACGAAGAGCTTCCAAAAATCGGCAAAGAAGTGAAGATCTACACCTCGGTCGTTGTTCGGGAGGATTCCGAGCGGATTTTTGGGTTCGTCCGATCCAGAGAGCGGGACTTTTTCGATACCCTTTGCGATATCTCGGGGATCGGTCCACGCCTTGCGATCGCCATTCTTGGCCATATGCGACTTGAAGACTTGCTCATCGCTGTCGAGCATGCGAATGCAAAGGCGATCTCGAGCATTCCCGGCATTGGGAAAAAGATGGCTGAGCGGCTCATCTTAGAGCTCAAGGACAAGCGGAAGAAGATTGAAAAAGAAAATATTGCCTTAGCAGAGGGAGAAGTGGCCACGGTTGTGGGCGATGCGATCAGCGCGCTGATTCATCTTGGATATGCGCCGATTGAAGCGCAGAAAGCGGTCCAACACGCCTCGAAAACCCACTCAGGCGAGCTCCCACTCGCCCAGTTGATTTCCCTTTCCCTCAAATCTGACAAATAGTACGCTCCTCTCCCATGTCAACTTCGAGTGTTGCCCCGGCTCCTCCTGTTTTTCAGGCGGAGTGGCCTCAGCAAAGTCATTTTTTAGTCGCCTTGTGCCATAAGGTAGGACGCGTTGCGTGGACTCTCTTTTTGATCGGGTGTTTTCCCCTTAGCCTTACGATCTGGTTTATTCGGAGTCGCGCTTTCACGTTGGGGATCGTTCCCGGTGTTCCAAACTTCCAAAAAATGCAGTGGGTCGAGTCGATTTGGCAGATCCCCCTACTTCTCATCCACGCTCTTTATCACCCGCAGCATTACAAAGCCGATTTCTCCGTTTCAGAGGAAGACTGGGAAGCTCTTGAGGGAGAGCCCGTCTCGTTCAAATCCCCAGACGGAGGCGAGGTGCACGGAGCCTTTTTTCCCCGGCACCCAGGGAAAGTGATCCTCCATACTTTCGGAAATGGGGCGCAGTGGGAGCCTATATGTGAAGATCGACTCGGCTGGTTTGAGCCTCTTGGCGCTTCGGTGATGATGGTGAATCCCCGAGGTGTGGGAAAGAGCACCGGCTCTCTCCATGAGGAAGGGTATGCGCTCGATATCTACGCTTCCTACGAATACTTGATCCATGAGGAGGGGGTAGATCCCGAGGACATCGTTCTCGTTGGCCATTCGATGGGATCTGCCTACGGCACCAGAGCTGCGGCCATGATCCAGGAGAAATACCCCGATAAGAAAATCTCGGTGATCAATGGGCGCTCTTTCGCTCATCTAGGAACGCAGATCGATGAGATGTTCTCCGGGAAAGGCTTTTTTCCTGGTGTCTTGCGGATCCTTGCCAAAGGGCTTTGGTTTGGGATGGATGTGAAGGAGGCCTTTGAAAAGTTAAAAGGGCAAAAGGTGGTGTTTTATCACCCCGATGATGAAGTGATCCCGTATGCGGCCTCTCTTGCGAAAACCGTGAAAGAGAGTGGAAGTTCTGCCACAGTGATCAAGATGCACAATCATCTTACGAGCAATCACCATAACCGTCCTTTCTGCAGTGAGGAACTTTCCCTCCTAAGAACGAAAATAGGAGAGATTCTTAGAATTGATTTTCGAGAAAAGGGACCTATTACATGTGGAGCGAATTGAGTGAAGATTCAGCCTTTCTCATATTTCACTGGGTGGTTTTCAAAGCCCGACTTAAAGACGAGGGTTTCAGAGAAACTTGCCCAAAAATGCGACCGGTTTTTCAAAGAGCTTTCAGGCAAAAGCAAGCCTATTTATCTTCGCTACAATCGAAAAGTAGAGATGGCAGGAGCCCATGCTACATCCATGACTAAACTTTCTGGTCGGGTTATTTCCGATCAAGTAGTAGCAAAAGTTGTCCATATTCATCCTCTGTTTGCCCTTCGCCGAGAAGATCTACCTAAAGATCTCCAGATTGAGGGTGGGGATGACGACAGGCTTTACGGAGAGACCGACTACTACGAAAAGTTAGACGCATGGCTATCCAAGCATTTTAAAGGGGATGTGAAAACAAACCCGACAACTCGAAGAATATTTCTTCCCTACGCGACACTTTGGGAAGATCCTGAGCTAACCGAAAAGTTCCAAGATTTCGTTTTAGCTCATGAGGTGGCCCACCTCTTTCATGAACACCGAGGATGGGATGTCACAGGGTGGGAGATTGCCGCTGCTCTTACTTGTGGAGCTCTCCTCCTTCTGGGCGAGCTCTCGCTCTCGGTAGCTGCCTCTGCCTTCCTGATTGCAGCCTTTGCTCTGCATCAGTTTCATCTGTATATCTCCCGAAAGGAGGAGTACGAGGCGGACCTCTCCGCCTACAAAATTTTGAAAGACCTCGACGGAGCGGAAGCAGCCTGCATGATGTTTCAGTTTAGAAGAGACCTCGCCTGGGGCCGCTTTTCGATGGTAGAAAAATTTCTTCAAACACTTTGCCCCTTTTCAACCCACCCAACTCCAGATGCCAGGATCGCAGCCCTCCGTGCTGCTACCCTTGAGAAAAAAGGCTGATTAAGGGAAAATTTCCCTATGGAGAGATCCCAAAAAACGATTAGTGCGATTGCCACCCCACCTGGGGCGGGAGGGATCGCTGTGGTCCGGATTTCTGGCCCAAAAGCGATCGAAGTGGCAGACCGCGTTTTTTCCTCCTCCGTGACGGACATTCCCACCCACACCGTCCGCTACGGCAAAATCCACCACAACGGGGAGATCCTCGATGAAGTGCTTCTCGTCGTGATGCACGGCCCCCGCACCTTCACCGGCCTAGACGTGGTAGAAATTCAGTGTCATGGAGGAAGCCTCATCGCTAAAAATATTTTAGAGGCGGTTCTCGATGCAGGAGCCGAGATGGCGGGTCCTGGAGAATTTACTTACCAGGCGTTCATGAGCGGCAAAATCGATCTCACCCGGGCCGAGGCAATCCAGTCGATGATCGGTGCGAAAAATGAACTCTCGCTCAAAGCGGCAACGAGCCAGCTCACTGGACGACTGGCCAAAAAAGTCGAGACTTTCCAAAGCGAGCTCCTCGATGCGGCCGCTACCCTCGAGGCTTCGGTTGATTTTCCCGAAGAAGGGCTCGAGTTTACCGTCCTAGAGCAGCTCCTCACCTCTCTGCGCCAAACTCGCACCAAGATGGAGCATCTCAAAGCCACTTTCGAAGAGGGAAAAAAGCTCTCCGAGGGGATCAACCTTTGCCTCATCGGCTCGCCCAACGCGGGGAAGTCTTCCCTGATGAACACCCTCCTTGGCCAAGACCGGGCGATTGTCACCCCGCTGGCCGGCACGACTCGCGACCTCCTCGAAGCTCCTTTGAGCCTCGGAGGTCTCCACTTCCAGCTTACTGATACAGCGGGGATTCGCGAAACAGATGAGCTGATCGAGCAAGAGGGGATCCGCAGAAGCCGTCAAGCGATGGAAGAGGCTGACCTAGTTTTCCTCCTCGTTGACCTCTCCTCCAATGACCAAACCCTTTTGGCCACAGCCCCCAAAGAAAAAACCCTCCTCATCTGGAACAAAGTTGACCTCCCCCATACGACGTCCCAAGTAGAGTGGCCCAACCAAGTGGCCATCTCCGCCAAAACTGGGGAAGGGATTGATCTTCTCAAAGCAAAACTCGAAGCGATGATCTGGAGAGAGGGCCCTCCCTCCAAAGACGAGGTGGTTCTCACCCAGGCCCGTCACAAAGAGTCTCTTGCGAGCGCGATCCTCCACCTCGATCAGGTGATCCAGGGGTGCATGAACAAAGTCTCTCCCGAGTTCATTTCAGTGGACATGCGGAGTTGTCTCCAAAGCCTCTCCTCCATTTTAGGGATCGACATCTCTGAAGAGATCCTCGGACAAATCTTCTCGAAATTCTGTGTGGGCAAATGAACAAGAAGGAGCGAGCCACCTTCATCCAAAAGACCCTCAATCAAAAGATTCCCCATCCCAAAATCCCCCTCACACATACCAGCAACTACACTCTTCTCATCGCTGTTCTCCTATCGGCACAGTGCACCGACGCGCGGGTGAATGAGGTTACCCCCAAGCTCTTTGCCAAAGCCAAAACGCCAGCTGCGATGATCGAGTTGAGCATTTCTCAGATTGAAAAGATCATCCGTCCCTGCGGCATCTCCAACAACAAGGCGAAGGCGATCTGGCACCTTTCCCAAGACCTCCTCGATCATCATCACGGGAGAGTCCCGAAAACGTTCGAAGATCTCGAAGCGCTACCCGGAGTAGGGCACAAGACCGCCTCGGTGGTGATGGCGCATGCCTTTCATGTGCCGGCCTTTCCAGTCGACACCCATATTCATCGATGTGCGAAGCGGTGGGGGCTTTCCAGTGGCAAGAGTGTTAAGCAGACGGAGGAAGACTTGAAAAAGCTTTTTCCGAAACGCTCGTGGATTAAACTCCATCTTCAGATCATCCTCTTTGCCCGGACCTACTGCCCCGCGCGTGGGCACAAGAAGGCCGACTGTCCGATTTGTTCTGGGCTCGAAGGCTGAGGAGGGCTATCAAGTGACTCATCTGATGGGCTTAAATAGAGCGTCTAACTTCAGTTGCTGATCGACAGACGAGAGGTAATAGCTATTGTTCTTTACTCCATACGGGGTGATCATAGTGTTGAATAAGGTTTTTTTTGTTTTGGTTTCTTTTCGGAATATTTCCCTGCGATTGTTCAGTATATTGTGCTTTTCTTCATTCAAAGTATATTCCGAATTGAGGAATTTAAGTTCACAGAGATTCATACATTGATCAGAGCGGTCAATGATAAGATCAATCTGTGCTCCTCGGCCATTCTTTTCTCTTTCTTTCGAAATATGACTCCAATAGGCAGCTCCTTCAGCGACAACGCTGAGCTTTAGTTCTTCAATAATCTGTCGGATATGTTTGAAGCATAAATTTTCGAATACATATCCAGACCAGGCCCTGTACTTACTGGTGGCTTGTTGTCTAATCCAATAGCTAGAACTAAGAGATTCATCGTAGTTGTAAACAGAATCTTTTATCCAACTTAAATAGAATAAGGAATATTCATCAGTCAGACGATACTTCCCTTCTCTCTTCTTTTTTCCATAAAAAGGAATGAACTGGACAAAGTCAGAAGCTAGTAATTCTCTTAATGTTTTTGAAAGACTCCCTCCAATGGAAATGTTTGTATATTGAGAAATCTGACTAAAACTGAGTCCCACTCTTTTCTGAGCGAGTAACTCGATGATTTTAGCGTGAGCTTGGTGGTTGTCGAACAGAGACTCATATAAAGAATCGAATTCTATTGTTAGAGGTCCTCCTGAATCAAAACAGAGGCTTTGAATATTTTGAGGAGCAGATTTCCCAGGCTCGACATAGCTAAGGTATTTTGGGATGCCTCCAATGGCCATATAGATTTCTGCAATCTGCTTTCTATCTAAATGGATCTGATTCGCAAGGAAAAATGATTCGGTTTCTTCAAGAGAAAAAGGTCTTAGCCTTATTTGGGCAGTTAAGCGACCATGTAAGCCTCCTTTGTTATGAATAATTTTTTTCACCATCCAAGAGACTGAAGAGCCACAAAGAATGGTAATCACTCGCGGGTCTATAGAGAAGAAAGAGTTCCATGCAAATTCAAAGGCTTTGATTAGATCCGATTTATGAGTTTCCATCCAAGGAAGTTCGTCAAAGAAAAGGATGATTTTTTCCGAGCTCTTATGTTTTTCAACTCCATTTTGCAGGAGCTCCAGTGCTTCGAACCAGTCCGTAGGAGGTTTGGAGAGGTCAGTTGAACGAAACGCTCTCTTCAAGCAACTGGTAAATGCTTTGAGTTGTTGCTGAATGGAACCGTCCTTAACCCCAGTCATCTCAAAATACAGTCCTCTCTCCTTGAAGAATTTGCTGATAAGGAAGGTCTTGCCGATCCTCCTTCTCCCATAGATAGCAAGTAGCTCTGCCTTTTGTGAATTCACCAACCTTTCTAGAATGGCAAGTTCTTTGGTGCGTCCGATAAGATTTTCCATAATCCCCTTAATTTCAATTGCTTGTTTTCGATCCAACTCGCTTCAAAACCTTGTATATTTCCAGTTCAGAATTGTAAAGCATTATCTAGGGTAAATCAATAGATAAAGCTATGTATCCGTTGTTTTTGAGCTTTATCTATCGGAAATCGGTAGATAAAGCTCTTGAAAACAGGCGCATTCTTAAGGAATGATGAAGTAATACGTTGTATCACAGGTGTTTATGGATAAATCCAAGATCATCCCTTATTTCTGACAGTCCATCTTTCTTTTCGACACAGTTCTGAGTAGAAGTTTCTTTTAACGGGCTCTTTAATAGGTATCAGCACTCTGAAATGGGTCCAACTCAATTGTCGCGTCAGCGCTGCGACAATTGGCTTGGCAGGGAAGAGTACGCCAAATTGAATCATTCTACGTAGACTTTTTTCGGAAAATCCCTTGCCATAGTCATCTGTCAATTCTCGCGACACTGTCGCAAGAATTGCTTGCCCACACTCGGCTCGTTCTTTTTTAAGAATTTCTTTGTGGATTTTGGTCCCTACATGCCAGTACAACATGGTGAGAGTCGAGTTCACTGTCGAAGCGATCGATGAGCGCGCTTCATCAATGAGGTCTCGGAGTTCTACTACAAGGCTTTCAACCTGAGGTTCTAATTTGGTCTCTTGATGAACTAGAGTCATGGTTTTTTCTCCTACGTATCGGATGAGATCCTTTTTAGGAGAAAAAACTATATCGTTTTTCTATTTAAAGAAAGAAAATCTTTACATTGCATAAAGATTAGGGCGAGAGGGCCCTGCCGAGAGATTGGCCCATCTGGCCGAGGGTCTCGAGCTTCTTGTGCGAAGCAGCGAGCAGGTCGGGGGTGAACTGGATCCGGAATGGCTCGAAGAGGAGGATCAGACACGAGCCCCCGAAGGAGAAATAGCCTTTCTCAGCACCCTTTGCCTGGGGTGTGTCGGGCGCGTAGGTCTGGTGGATCGAGCCGACGAAGGTGGCGCCTATCTCGATGAAGAGAACGGTCCCAAAATGCTCAGTTTTGAGGTGGGTGATCACCCGCTTGTTTTCAGCGAGGATCTGGATGTTTTTGCGAAGAGCGATCGGATTCACTGAGTAGAGAGGGCCGTTTATTGGAGTTGTTTCTGAAGGAGTGCAGTGGCACGGGAAGTGGAACCGGTGGTAGTCAACCGGTGCCAGGCGGGCCATGACCATGGAGCCTTGGGCATACTTGTGGGCCAACTTTGGGTTGCGAAGGAGTGTTTCTAGATTGAACTTCTTTCCCTTGACGAGGAAGCCTTCTTCTCGCTCGATGTTGTCAAAGACGAGGTAGCGTCCATCTGCGGGGAGGACTGCTTCATCGTTGCCATTGTGGATGGGACGTGCTGAGGGTTTGAGTTTGCGGATGAAAAAGTCGTTGAAAGTGGGGAAGGAGTCGGGCGGGTCGAGAAACTCCGAAGTGTCGACCTGGTAGTTCTCGATAAAGGGGGCGATCTTTTTTTTGCTGCTCGGTTTTTTTTGCAGTGAGCCATAGAGCTTGGAGAAGAAGGGGGGCTTGCAGAAGAGGGCGCGAAGAAGCCAGCTTAAGGGGTTGGACTGGTAGAGGAAAATGAGATAGCCATTGCCGTAGACTTTCTCTACTTTCTCTTCTTTTGTCTCTCGATCCACATAGGTGATCTCGCTCACTCTGGCCTCTCTTGTGGGCTCGTTTTTGTCCCGAACTGGGTCAGTATCGTCAATTCTTCGATAAAACCGGAAGAAAAAAGGTGAGAGAGTTGAAATTGGTCGATCAGTGAGAGGATCTCCTTCGCTGCAGTGATCATATAGTGGGCGTGGAGCTTTGATCCGTCAGCTTTTATAAACATTTCTTGAGCTCTTTTTAGCTCGACAAGGTTGTTTTTAATCCGTTTTTGGGCGGCGAGCTGCCGATCGGTGAGCTCGATCATCCGCTCGATCGCAACTAGCTCATCTTCTTGCGGTTCGAGGTCCAGGTGCTCAGGCCAATGGGTCTTTGGGACCATGGGCTCCCCTTGGAGGGGGAGGGAGAGTTGTAGTAGGAGAAAAAAAAACTTTCTCCATTTTGCATTTTTCCAAAACATCAAGTATACTTAAGGGGAAGTTTACCCACCTAACCGCAGTACATACCATGTTCGCTATTTTTAAAAAAATCTTTGGCACCGCCCAGGGCAGGCTCGTAAAGAAATACGGGCGCCTCGTGAAAAAAATCAATGCAGCTGAGGAAGGCTTAAAGCCTCTGAGTGATGCAGAGGTGAAGGCAAAAACCGAGGAATTTAGGGAGCGTCTCAAGAAGGGGGAAACCCTTGACGACCTCCTGGTGGAAGCCTACGCGGTGGTGAAGAATGTCTGCCGCAGGCTTGTCGGCACCGAGGTTCACGTCTCTGGATATAACCAGGCGTGGGACATGGTCCCTTACGATGTGCAGATGATTGGCGCGATTGCGATGCATGAAGGGTCGATTGCGGAGATGCAGACGGGAGAGGGGAAGACGCTCACATCGGCAATGCCTCTTTATCTGAATGCCCTGTCGGGTGGCTCGGTTCATCTGGTCACGGTGAACGAATATCTTGTGCAACGGGACTGTGAATGGATCGGGGCGATTTTCAAGTGGCTTGGTCTCACGGTGGCTTTCCTGTCTAACGGCGCTTCTCCAGACGAGAAAAAAGCGGCTTACCGATCTGATATCGTTTATGGAACAGCATCAGAGTTTGGATTTGATTACTTGCGGGACAACTCGATGGCGCAAAGCGCCGACGAGCAATGCCAGCGAGGCCACACCTTTGCGATTGTCGATGAGATCGATTCGATTTTAATCGATGAGGCGCGAACACCTCTGATTATTTCTGGACCAACAGGCGAATCTCGCCAGATGTATGAAGAGCTCCGCGAGTCTGTATCTGTGATTGTCCGCCAACAAAGAAACCTCTGCAACAAGCTCGCCACCGATGCCCGCAAGGTTCTCGAAAAGTTTGGACAGCTTGCTGAGGGAGACGAACGGAAAAAACTGAGCAAGGAAGAAGACAAAGAGGTCAAAGAGGCGTTCAAAAAACTGTGGCTTGTCTCGAAGGGGACTCCTCACAACAAGGTGCTCACACGTCTGAAAGAAAACCCAGACCTTCGTGTAGAAGTTGAAAAATGGGACATCTACTTCCACTCCGAGCCAAACAAAGAAGAGCGGCTCCAAGTTCTTGCCGAGCTCTACATGATCGTCGATGAGAAGGCGAGTGAGTATGAGCTGACTGATCGAGGGATCGAGTTTTGGGCAGAGAACGAAGGAGGGGAGAGCAACGACTTTACGATGGTCGATCTGGTTGACGAATATGCCACGATCGACGAATCAACTGAGCTTTCCGATCAAGAGAAGATGGACAAGAAGGTGGCCATCCGTGAAGAGGATGGAAGGCGCAAAGAGAAAGCACATAACCTTCGCCAGATGCTCCGCGCCCATCTCCTCATGGAAAAAGATGTCGACTACATCGTCGATGATGGAAAGATTGTCATCATTGATGAGAACACGGGAAGACCTCAGCCAGGAAGACGGTTCTCAGATGGCCTTCATCAGGCGATCGAAGCAAAAGAAGGGGTCAAG
>Ga0180438_10005649_pt1 | contig 17277 bp, 13 predicted proteins | sample SS_ome_12_FD_132455 | JGI IMG/M metagenome (GOLD analysis project Ga0180438, IMG submission 132455) | Hypersaline lake sediment archaeal communities from the Salton Sea, California, USA - SS_3_D_2 metaG | ecosystem: Environmental > Aquatic > Non-marine Saline and Alkaline > Hypersaline >...
AAGAACTTCTGAGTGCCTGCTGAGAGTCCTGACTTACAACCTCATGGTTGTCTTATTTACTTTTAAAAAGAGCGTTATTTATTAATGTTTTCTACAAAGCATTCCGAATTATTAAGGATTATCTATAAAGGCACTCATACAATGACTGAAGATATTGAACATATCAAAAAGCAAGAAAAGGATTTTCATGAACGCTTTCGAAAAGGAGGCCCATTGCCTTTAGTAGAAGTTGAAAAAGTTCGAAAGGACCTTCTTTCTCCATGTTGGGAAAGCGGCGTGGATATATATTCTGACAACAAAATGGCCTTTCATGAGTTTATTAAACACAGATGCCACTGGATAGATAAATACGTTCTGGACTATGGATGTGGTGATGCCCTGTTCGCAACGTATTACGCCTTGACCGGAGCAAGAAAAGTGGCTGGCTTTGACATAGCGGAAACTGGTATTCATCGTGCAAGTGAGCGTTTAAAAAAGCAAGATCTTTGTGATAAAGTAAAATTATTCGTTATGGACGCCAGCAACTTGAACTTTCCCGATAACGAATTTGAACTTGTTATTGGACACGGAGTTCTCCACCATGTAATTAAATATCCAAATATTTTTGAAGAATTGTATCGTGTTATGAAGCCAGGCTCCAAAGCGTTTTTTTACGAAGGTCTGGCCGATTTCCCGTTATGGAGACTCCACTGGAAATTACAAGGAGAAGTGCCTCAGGGAGATGTACCCATCTTCGCAAAAGAAATCAGATCAAAGGCAGAAATGTTCACTGATGTGGAGATCCTGGGGGATACCTTCCTGTCATCTTTTAAACATTTCATCTGGAAACGTAAAATGGGCTCCTTAAGGTGTGCAACTCTTAAAATACTAAAAAAAATTGATGACCTCATGTTTTCCATATATCCCCCTTTGCGCCACTGGGGAGGATTTTGCTATATCTGTTTTACTAAATAAAGCAATCTCTATAAATGGTACTCAATCTTATTACCCCTAAAAAGCTGTACAGTTTGATTTCTCTATAAACAAGAAGAAAGAAATATCCATGCAGGTAGATTATTATCCAGACAGCTTGGGCACCATAGATACCTACGAAAACTATGATGAACTTTATGATTATGTGGCTTTGCCACAGGCCTCGACCAGCATGCTCGGCAGCTGGATCGTTAGCATGACATCATTTTTTGTCGGAACTGTATTATTGATGCGCATCGATGATGGTATTGGCCCGGCATTAGTTGGTTCATTGTTTCTTGGTGCGGCCCTTTTAATACACATGTTACCCGGCCTAAACAATAGATATGCACGGCGCGGTTTCTTGCTTAGTTTTTGTATATGCGTGCTGATTACCGGTACTGTTCAAACTTATGCACAAATAGCATTAGGCGAGCCTCACACTACTGTAGATGCAATAAGATTCTACCATACATGTCGGGGTGGCCCAGCTGCACATTATCTAAATGAAGTACTTCCGGTAGCAATCTGGCAACACCTATATGCTATATATAACAAGGTGAGTTCCCATGAAGGCCCTTGGTTAGGAATATTGGTTAATTGTTTGCTTGTTGGTTTTTCTGGCAGTATCACAGTTAGCATCGGACGTCATCTTTTTGGTGACGACGGGGTCCGCCTTCGTCGTTTGGGTACTCTTTTTGCCGTGTGTGGCATTTTCTGGTTGTATGGTTCAATTTTTGTTCGTGATTCCTTTGCCTTGTTTCTAAATGTCCTTACGCTCTGGGGAATAGTCAGGTGTTTAGCCCTACCATCGACCAAGAATCTAATCATAATGTTGGCTACACTTCTCTTTGGATTTATATGCATGGAGTATATACGTGACGGTCTGAAGCCAATGTTTGTACTTTTTGGTCTTATGGCACTATTCAGTTGGACTAGGAAAGTTCGTTCAAGCGTTTTCATATTTTTGTTGCCTCTGTTAGTTCTGACAATTGGTTTAATGCTCTTGCCTTTGCTAAAGTCAAGCTTAGGGATAGTAACAGAAACAGTAGTTGAAAAATCGGTAAAATATGGCAGTAGGTATGAAGAAGCGGGTTCCTTGGGACAAACTCTTGTTGCAGGCCAACCCGTACCAATCAGATTATTGGTTGGACCGTTCTATATATTAATAAATCCCATTCCTCTATGGATAGGTTTTCAATTCGGCCTTAAAGAATATGTTTGGCTAAAGAGCTGGCATGGGATATATCTCGTGTGGATTACACCAGCGATAATCCTGGGCTTGATGGACTTCTTTAAACGAGCAATAAGAGGAGGACCCGAAGCTCCAGTGGCATGTTACTTGGCTTTCTATGCAGTAATAACACTCTTGGCAATAGCAGTAACTTCGCTGGAAAACCGCCATCATGGACAGTTTCTACCGGCCATGTTGATTTTGGCGGTAATTCCTGATAAGTATGATCCATCCACTATGAATAAGGCACGATTTATTAAAATTGGTTGGTTTTCTTTTGTAATCGTAGGTCACCTCGCTTGGTATGCTTTAAAGTTTTTCTAATATACCTTGGATAAGTCTCAGCAGAAAGGGTCGAAGAGCACAAATGAAAGTCTTGGTTTTTATGACACAGTTCTATCAACTGAGCGGAGCTGAGCGGCTGGGAGTAGAACTGGCCCAGGAATTGAACAAACGGAAAATCCACACTGATATACTTAGCATGTACACCGAAGATATGCCTGGTGTTTTGGAAGCGAAAAAAGAATTACTTCAAAGAGGTATCCCCCAGGTGCATTTCCTCAGGATGAAGGTCCGCCCCTCAATTGCTAGCATAATACCTGCTATATTGAATTTGAGAAGGTTAATTAAGGAAGAGAAATACGACATTGTCGAAACATCCATGGTGTCACCTACTGTTCTTGCAGCTTGGGCAGTAAGAGGAACACAATCGTGGCATCTTGCAGGATTACATCAGGTCTTCAGGCGTGACCGGGAGAACTCTATTCGACATTGGTTATGGCGTTTTTCGATTCGTTGCAATCCACATATTAGGTATTATTCTATTTCAGACTATGCTTCAAAGGCTTGGGTGTACTATTCGCGAACTCCACCACAATACACACGCACAATCTACAATGCAATTCCGGATGATTGCTTCAAAGCGGTTGCTGATCGACAAGGCATACGCACAGAACTTAGAATTCCACAAAATAGTCGGATAGCTCTATATGTTGGACGTCTCGCCAAGTACAAGGGTTGTGATACTCTCGTAGACACACTGGGACCCATTCTTAAAAAAAGTAATCTCCATCTTCTCTTAGTTGGTGAACCTGATACCAATGTCCCCGGGTGTGGCGAGATGATTGACGGGATGAAGAAACAAATCAAGGACAACGGTTGGAATGACTGGATTAGATTCCTTGGGTATCGAAAAGATATCCCTCGCTTGTTGGCCTCTGCGGATATAATTGTACATCCTACCCATATGGAAGGTTTCGGCTTGGTGCTTGTGGAAGCAATGGCAGCCGGCTTGCCGGTGGTCGCCAGTAACGCCGAAGCTATTCCTGAAGTGTTAAAAAATACCGATTCAATCATGGTACCCCCTGACGACCCAGAATCACTTAGAAAAGCGGTCATCCAGACGATTAATCGTTCTCCACTTGAAGCAACTGTGGCCATTGAGAAAGGTCGAAAACGCGCAGAGGATTTTAGGATAGGAAGACGAATCGATTCCATGCTCAAGCTGTTTGGAGACGCATTGGCTCAAAGACTATAAATTATGCCAAAGATTACCATGAAAACCACAAGAAAGTTTCAACTCACATGACATCAATTACTGGGAAAAACAATAAGTATAAAGTTCTCATGATCGGCCCAATGAATTCAAAAGAGGCGCATTTAGGAGGGTGTATAGTGGCGTTTGAAGAAATGGTCAAATCATTGAATGAATTTAATGACTTGGCTGTTGAAGCGGTATCAACCTCAAGGCCTAGCGCCGGATTGCTGAGGAGGCTGTATTTAACTATAAATATTTACAGGAATATTCAACGAGCAATAATCAATTCCGATGTTGTTGCCTTGTTTACAACAAACACATCTTTGCGGAAAACAGTACTCATAGTTTCTCGGTTATGTCGTTCGCATTCTAAACCTCTAATCATTAGGAAATTTGGAGGTCCAAGTCATCGATGTATGCCTCCGGAATTTAAGGTTGTGAATAAAAAAGTGTTGAGAAAAGTTGTTGCAATGTTGTCAAGAGCTGATGTGTATATTCCGGAAACTTATGAGGCATATCTGGCCGCTCGAGAAGATCAAATACCAAATACTTCGTGGATGCCAAATTACCGTACTATGTCCAAGGACATTGCTCAAGTTGAACCTAATCGTCAATGTCGCAGGTATGTATATGTTGGCGACGTCAAGCCATCTAAGGGACTTAATGAACTTATTAAAGCCTGCGAGTCACTTCCTAAAGATATAACGGTTGATGTTTATGGCTTCCTGCTTGATGGTATGACTGAAGATGATTTTATGAATGGCCCTCAAACTATTTGTTATCGAGGCTCACTTGAATCCGAAAATGTGATGCAAACCTTAAAGAAGTATGATGCATTTGTGTTCCCAACTTATTTCTCTGGAGAAGGCCATTCCGGTGTGATCGTAGAAGCTTTTGCTGCAGGATTGCCAGTTATAACAACAGCTTGGAAAAATATTCCTGAAATAGTTGATGATTCATCAGGTATTTTAGTGGCTCCTCGAAACTATGAAGAATTACACCGGGCTATACTTCGTTTGTATGATGACCGTCAGTTGTATCAAACATTATGTGAAGGTGTTCTTCGCCATAGCCAATTATTTTCAACTCTAATATGGGCAGATGTATTTGCAGACTTCTGTCGGACACTCGCCTCAGGAAACATTATTACTGAATCCCAGTTGGATACGTATCATCGAATACACAATCAATTGAAGTGGCAAGATTGAAATGGGAGCGATATCCCATAACTGTAACCAGAAAGGTCAGAATCAAACGATTGTTTGTTTTGTCATAACCTCTTATTTAATGAATAGGCGATTTTTATAAATTCATTTTCTTGATTTGCAAGAAAAAGGAACTCATTTTATGAATAGCGGTCAGGCCGTAATCGCTTTTGTCGGAGATATATTTCTCGGTTCAGGAGAGATTGAGCTAAGCGAGGAAGTTGTTGATGTTTTCGCAAAAGCCGATTATGCCGTTGCCAATCTCGAATCTCCAATTACAAGCTGTCAGCCAATCGACTCCCCCAAGATTCTTCTTTGCAGCCAATGTGGTCGCGAGGAAAAACTGCGACAGTGGGGCATAAATCTTGTTACACTTGCCAATAATCATATTTGCGATCATGGTGCAACGGGCCTACAAGAGACTATAGACAGGCTGGACAAAATCGGAATTTCACATATTGGTGCTGACTATAACTTAAGCAAAGCCTCGCAAGCCAAAATAGCAGAAATTGAAAGTGTTCGCTTAGGTTTTTTGTCATACACATGGGAGGGCACCCAAGCCACTTATGCCACTAATAATGAATATGGTTGTGCCCCACTGGATGAGGATTTGATATGTTCACAAATTCGAGAATTGAAGACACAGGTTGATCACGTAATCGTAATGCCCCACTGGGGATATTGTGATTTTTCGTATCCTACGGATTTTGACGTAGAACTCGGTGAAAAGATTTTTGATACCGGTGCATCAGCAGTAGTTGGTCACCACAGCCATGTTCTTCATGGATTTCGCCAAAGAAACGATGGGAAATTTATTGCTTACAGCTTGGGGGATTTTCTCTTTGGAGAATATGAACATGCAGGTCATGTTGTCAAATCCAGGGGAAAGTATTCTCGTGGAGCAGTGCTGGAAATAGTCTTTAATAAATCTCAAATAGTTTCTTTTCAATGGCATTTTACGCACATGAAAAACTGCCTGGTTAAACTCGAACAATGCCGCATTCGAGAACAAAAGTTTAGAGAACACTGTAAGCCCCTTGAAGACATTGACGCATACCAGGTGTTCTGGAAAAGGCAGGTTAAAAAAAGAATCTTCAAAAGATGTCTTTTTTGGATTAACCCGGTAAATTGGAGATACTTGAGAATTGCCACATTTAAATCGATGAGGATTATGTTGACCGAGTTGCTCGGGATTAAAAATTCATGAATTATGTTCAGAAAATGAAGCTCCTTTTAATGTCCTTACCTCCTTGTGTGGGAAAAGCAATATCGCTTGTTCCTTATAAGTGGAGGCCTGTGTTCGGAAAAATATATCGACAACGAATCGATGAAATCAATGCCTTTTCCAAATTACCCGAGTACCAAAAAAAGAGTTTTATTTACAAAAAGGTTCGCTGGATTGTCGATTATGCTTATAATAACGTTCCCTTTTATGAAAAATTGTATCGAAAAACTGGATTTAAACCTATATATTTGAAAGATTTTGATGATCTTAAACACGTTCCAGTAGTCACAAAGGAAATGTTGGCTGCATGTGACATAGAGCACCGATCTACAAAAATATCAGGCAGATACATTGTTAATACAGGAGGTTCTTCCGGCTCTCCCTTAAGCTTCTACATTCTTCCTTCTGCTATAGGTCATGAGTGGTCTCACATCCACCGAATTTGGGGAGCAATTGGATATACTCAGAGATCTCTGAAGTTGGGATTCGGCGGAGGAAACATGCACCAGAAAACAGTATCTTATGATGCTTTGAGACATCAGTTTGCAGTTAATATTTATCACCCAAACAAAGAAATATCCCAGGCACTTCGTCGCGTGTTACGAAAAAACAAGATTGAGTTTCTACACGGCTATCCGAGTGCTATATATGATTTTGCAAGTTATTGCGAGACCAAGGACCAACAACTATCAGAAATGCTCGCCAAGAATTTGAAGGGAGCATTCTTGAGCTCTGAATACCCCGCCCCACATTTTAGAAACAAAATTGAGTCTGTTTTCAAAATTCCGACTCTTTCATTTTATGGTCATACTGAACGGGCTGTTCTTGCCTGGGAAAAAAAACAAAAATTCCTTTTCTTTCCGCTCCAAACATATGGTTTTGCTGAAGCAATCAAAGGCGATTCTTCTGGAGTAATCAAGCTGGTTGGGACATCTTATTATAACACAGCCTCTCCTTTCATCCGTTACGATACAGGCGATGAGATTTCCGTTACTAAATCCACCAATGGAATATTGGAAGAGTTTAAAATCGAAGCTGGACGAGAGGGCGACTATATCCTCGATAAAAACAATAAAAGGATCTCGCTGACCGGACTGGTTTTTGGACGTCACCATCGAATTTTCGAAATAGCTCGCTTTGTGCAGATCGGACAAAAAGAAGCTGGGAAAGCTGTTTTCTTTATTACAATCCCGAAATCTATTTTGCCTGCAGAGGAATGTCAGAAGTGGTTTGATTTATCAGATATACAAATTGATTTTGAATTCAAGCAAATTGATGCCCCCATCCTGTCAAAAATAGGCAAGTTAATTCTGAATTTACAAAACAGTGAAAAATTTCTCAAAGAAAGTTCGCGAGAGGATTAAGAACATACTGCACAATCTTCAAGGCTGGAAAAGTCTATTTTTGTAAATATATATGAATTCTGTACTTAAAAATATTTGTTTTATAATAATAGTTTGTTTAACAAATGTCACATCTAATACATGTGGTTTTGAGCCCGCTAAAGGGCAACATTCGATAGTCAAATCTTTAGGGCAATTATCTGATTTCGAGAAGATAGGTCCGATTTTTCTCGTAAATCGCGATGCCTGGGGCCAGGCAGGAAAAAAGAAAGATATATCATATCGAGTAATTAAAAAGGAAGCCGAGGCGGACATATTTCTTACTCCACTTGATATTGACAATAAAGGGCTACCAAAAAATAATATGATCCTGGAGATATTATATCAAGACCGTGCTTGGCAAAAAGAAAAGGACAAGTCGGCGAGAGATGAGAGAGTTAGAATTAAATTTCGGACAGATTTTAGTAAAGAAAATCAATATGAGGAAGTTGGATGGCTCAAAGCCGAAGGAGATAACAAATGGAAACTTGCACGTGTTTTCTGTGAAAAAACCCCACGGCAATTTATCCGAGCAATAGATGGTTCACTTCAATTTAAGATATCAATGCCAAAGGCTGGTTCAAGAGAAATACTTATTTCCTATATCCGCTTGGCTTCTATGGATCAACAGGAGTTTTTAAGACTCAGAGAAGAAGAGCGTGCCGAACGTGGATTGACTCGAGTGGAATATGTTCCTAAAAGCAAAAAGATTAATCCTTCGGATAAATGTAGAAAACTCGGTTTTGTTGCATACCAAGTAAATTGTTTGAAGCTAGTATTTCCAAACAGTGTTGCCGATTATGGGCATGCGGGCCTGTCGTTAAAATGTTTTGAAATCCCAGGACAGATTGAATCAGCTTCATTTGTAATACACGCTTTTGAGGATTTGTCTGCTGTCAGCGTAAAAGTAAGTGACTTACTCAGTGAAAAAGATTCGATATCCTCTGACATGATCGATGTTCGCAAGGTATGTTTTAATGACCAAAGATGGGGTTGGAGTTGGGCAAAAACATATGGTAAGTGCCCTGACTACTTAGGTTTTAGTAACCCTGAAGTAGACATCTCTGAGAACTCAAATTGTCAGTTCTGGCTGACAATTAGCATACCTCAAAAGTCTCAACCTGGAAAATACAAGGGCAACGTAACGCTCAACATAAATGGTGAAGAAGTATATGCTATGGAATTATTGGTCGATGTTCTCCCTGTCAGCCTGCTAACAAATAAGGTGAAGCATCTACTTTATCATAGTCCATACTGGAAGGTTTCCCATAGCGATCCTCTCAGAATCCTCGATGATATGAAAAAGCATGGATTGACACCTATATTTTGCCCTAACGTTGGTTTGGTCAGATCCGGCTCTGAATATTTTGGCGATCTTGATGTTTTGGAATCCCAACTGCAGTCTTTTCGAAAAGTATATCCCGAAACCAAAGAGATATTTGTAATGCTTGGTAATCCTCGTGTTGTTTGGCGTAGGTTGAAAGGTCCGAAACCGGAATTTACAAAGTCATTTCCGGATTTCGAAAAGATCTACGGTAAAGTTCTTAAACAGTGTGCCGACTTAGGTAAGTCTTACGGATTGGAAATATATTTCTCTTTTGAAGATGAGCCCTTCAAGAAACCAGATAGGAGAAGAGTGGCATATCTGTGCTCACGTATTGCGCAATCTATAGGGCTTAAAACATGGTCAACACACAACTTAAATTATGATGTTCAGTTAGAGTTAAACCAATATGAACGCAGTGACAATATCAATTATCTGCAACCGTTGAGGCCAGTACTCGATGTGTTTGTAGAGTATGTGGCGCGTTACAACTCAAATGTGATTCGAGCATTTAGAAATAATCCGGAAAAACTATCATATTATACTACATATCATTGCACGAGTATTAGGCCAATGTATAACCGGTTTCTTCATGGTATTTATCCTTTCGTTACGAATGGCAGATTTGTGTTTAGCTATGCTTATCGCGATGCAATTCTTGACCCTTTTGATGATATGGATAGCAGGGCGGGTATTCTTAACACCATTGGAATGAATGATTATCTGTTGACATATCCGACATGGCAGGGAGATATCTTGCCAACATTGTCCTATGAAGCTTTAAGGGAAGGAATAGAAGACTCTCATTTAATAAGCACGTTGCAAATTTTAACTGATAAAGCTCTACAATCAGACAATTCCGAAATATCTAATTTGGGAAGAGATGCCAGGAATTATATGAACGGTATAATAAAAAGAATAAACAAAAACTTCAGAGCAAGTTATTATAAAAGCCCTCTAACATCGCTTGTCGATGCTGGTGAAAAGGCAATTCTTAAAGATTTGAACGGAGAGCATGGTGAAGAATATGAGATTTTTAACAAGATAAGACGGACTATTTGTGCAAAAATAGTTGCTTTACAAAATGCATATGAAATGAAAAAAGCTATCGACGTTGATATCTAAAGACCAATGTTACCAATAACTAAAATGTTTAAAATAATTCGCTGCAAAGGTTTCGGTGAATGCCTATTTCTTGCACAATATCTTTTGCGTAAAAGGCTTGGACTGCTGAAACGCAAATTTCCTCCCCGTCTGTGGTCTGAAATTGACCTCATTGAATGGCTCAAGCCTGATCTAACCCAACTGGAAGATTTCTTTAAGTCTAACACGGCCAACGGTAAACATTTTTTCTTTAAAAGCGAGCAATTGCCGGGATTAAACAAATATTATGCTGATAATATTGTAAATCATGCAGATAAGATATTAGATAACAAGCTCCAACTCTTTTTTGATATATATTATGATCTTGGAGACAGTGTTGACTGGCTCTCAAGTCCCTTGACCGGCCAGGCATTGGTATCTAAACATTGGTCTGATGTAACGATTTATGATCCCAAGCTTGGCGATATTAAATTTATATGGGAACCATCACGATTTGCGTGGGTATATACCTTGGTTAGGGCTTATGCAGCGACCGGTGATGAAAAATATAGTGAAAAGTTTTGGAATCTTTTTGAATCCTGGCTCCAAGCCAACCAGCCTAATATGGGCCACAATTATGTTTGCGGACAGGAGTGTGCTATCCGGCTAATGGCTATGTGTTTTGCATATTATGGCTTCGCCCAATCACAATACTCTACAATTCAAAGAAAGGCACAACTTGTTACTGCCATGGCAGTTCACGCAGATCGGATTGAGAAAAATATTTATTTTGCAATATCTACAAATACCAATCACTCAATTACTGAAGCCGCTGGTATCTATACCATAGGGCTATTATTTCCAGAGCTTACAAAATCGGAAAGATGGTTTGAAGTGGGCAAAAGAATATTTACAAATGAAGTCTTGAAGCAAATTGACCGGGATGGTTCATATATACAACAATCAATGAATTACCATCGCTTGATGCTGCAAGATTGTTTATGGACAATCAGGCTGGCTGATTTGAATAATATTCATTTTAATAAACAGCTTATGAATGCTGTACAGAAAGCAGGCGAGTTTCTTTATCAGATGCAAAATGATTATAATGGCAAAATACCAAACTATGGCGCTAATGATGGCTCACTAATAATCCCGTTGAATAACTGTAGTTATCTCGATTACAGACCTGTATTAAATGCAATGAACTATTTATTTCAAGGCACAAAACTATATCAATCCGGTCAATGGGATGAAGATTTGCTTTGGTTTTTTGGCCCCGATGCAAAAAATGCTCCAGTAAAAAGTGTCGAAAGGAAAAGTTGCAGTTTTAATATTGGAGGCTATTATACGTTAAGAGGCAACCAAACTTGGGCTATGACAAGATGCCATACTTACAAGAGTAGGCCCTCACATGCTGATATGCTGTCTTTGGACCTTTGGTATAAGGATATTAATATTCTTTGTGACAGTGGAACATTTATATATAACTGCGAGCAACCGTGGCAAAGCTATTTCAGCTCAACTTCGTCACACAACACACTAACTATCGACGGCAAAAACCAAATGTCAAAAGGTCCAAGCTTTATGTGGTATGACTGGACAAAATCAAAGCTTATTATACATAAAAGTTTTAAGTCCGGCCATACACAAATCTTTCAGGGTCGACATTACGGCTATTGTAGGGATGGCATGAATGTTATTCACCAAAGAGCGGTTTTGACTTTAGACGACAAATGCTGGCTGGTCGTAGATGATGTTTTAGGAAGTGGCAGACATGAATCAAAAACTGTATGGAATCTTGCAGATATTGATTATGATTTCTCGGATAATATGATAAAAATGAATAGCAAATATGGCTTGGTATGCCTTGCAGTATTATCCACAGAACAACTTATCTGCAAATGTGAATATGGCAATGAAAACATTCCCGCAGGATGGCAATCGCTTTATTACGGCCAACGTCGGCCCGCACCTGCACTGATTTGCACTACAAACTGTGGATTGCCACTGAGAATAATAACACTAATTAGCTTGGGTGATACCTTGAAAGACTTGGTTCTGCATGATAACGATACTATATCGTGGTCACTTGAAAAAGACCAACAGGAATATATGGTTGGAATGAATTCAATTAATAATTATGAAAAGACTACTTTTACCTTTTCTAAAGATAGAACAACGCATATAACATTCAACTGATTATTTACAACAGATTTAAGACTCGGCCATGAAAATATTGCTTATTCATCAGTATTATATGAAGGATATGAATGTTCCTGGAGGTGCAAGATGGAATGAGATGACAAGGATTTGGGCTAATCTTGGGCATAAGATAACTGTTATTGCCAGTATGTATGATATTGCGACAGGGAGAAAGCTGCCGGAGTATAAGGGAAAAATATTTAGATATGAAAAACCTGGTGAAGGATTGAATGTTATCCGGGTTCACACATCTAAACGATATGATAGAAACTTTATTTGGAGAGCGTGGGCGTACGTTACATTTTTATTTTTCGGCTTTTTGGGGGCACTGTTTTTTGCAAGGGGTAGATATGATATCGTATTGTCTTCAAGCCCCCCGTTAACAGTTGGACCACTTGGGATACTTATTTCTGCAATTAAGAGATGCCAGTTTGTTTTTGAGGCCAGAGACTTGTGGCCGGAATCTGCAATAGACACCGGCGCTGTATCCAATCCACTCCTGATTAAACTGATGTTTTGTATGGAAAGATATTCATATAAAAGGGCCACAGCGATTAATGTACTGACACCGGCTTTTAAAGAAAAACTCATAAAAAATAAAGAAGTGCCTGAAGACAAAGTCTGGCTTATACCAAATGCTGCAGATCTCGAACTCATCAAGCCCGGCCCCAAAGACCAGGAAGTTATAAAAAAACATAGCTGGAAGGATAAGTATGTTGGTTTATATATAGGCGCTCACGGTAGAGCTAATCATTTGTGGCAATTAATCGACGCTGCAAAGATATTAAAAAACGAACCAAAGTATATGCTGGCTTGTGTTGGCGGAGGTATGGAGCGACAGGCTCTAATGGAGAAGGCAAAAGCAGAAGGCCTTACAAATATACAGTTTATTGAACCTGTTTCGAAAAAAGAAGTCGGTGCCTATCTTAATACGTGTGATGTTTCAGTTATAGTCCTCAAAAAGGTCGATACTTTCAAAACGGTTTATCCTAATAAAATGTTTGATTCTATGTCAGCAGCAAGACCTATCATAATTGCTATAGATGGTGCGGCAAGAAAACTTGTAACTGAAGAAGCCCAAAGCGGTGTCTATGTTGAGCCTGAGAATGCACAGGAAATCGCTGACAAACTGCGTATGTATAAAAATTCACCCGAACTGGCAAAGCGGCATGCACAAAACGGGTATGAATTTGTATGTGAACATTTTGATCGTCGTAAATTAGCAGATAGATATATTGGTCTGATTCAGCAAAGAGTTAAAAACAAATGATATTGTAACGCTGGTTTGTTAATCTTAACTGTATTTTAAGCTTGCAGGTAAACATGGATAAAGTGAAAAATAAAAAACCACCGGCGTTTTTGTTTATTGTTGGTTTTGTTGTAGTTATCCTTATAATGATTGTTGCAAATCAAGAGGATAGCCTTATGAAAATAGATTTGCCTCGCAATGAGGGAATAAGGGTTTTATCGACTTATGAAAATTTCCTGTATGCCGTATCTTCCGATGGGAAAATATTTGTATGGGATTGGGGTGAGCTATCGAAAAAACCTCGAACAGGTTCTGTTACATCGGAATATGCGGTTCTGGTCGGGCCGGATAAGGTTGCTTCATTGAGGCGGTCCGGACGTCAGGCTGTTGTAGTAACTGATGTAAATGGCGGTATCAGGTTCAAAGAAATATCAATTGACTCAGGGAATAAGAGCGAGTCATACTTGTGCGCAAATCATAGCCACAACGTATTAGCTGTTGTACAAAGGTCTCTTAAAAACAGCGAAAATGTGGAAGTAAGCTATAAATTTATGATAATTGATATTGAACCGGGCCGGGTTGCTAAAGCAATGACAATAACGGAAAAGGCTGCTGATTCGTGGTTGACGAATTTTGCCGTATCCGATGACGGCAGGTTTATAGCCGGGGTCGGAGAAGAAGATGGGCACGCTTGGATAGTGCTTGTTGATATGGAACAAAAACAAACGATGTGGACAAAAACGCTGTTGCAATTGAAGGCTTTCGGCAGTGTAATGTTTTCTTTAGACAACAAAACAATTTATTCTGGGGGCAGTGACGGTGCAGTATACATATTTCAGGTTTCTGAGGGTAAACTTCTGGATCAGTTTTGGTTCAAGGGCGAGGCCGCGATTCCTCATGAGACTATATCGGTCCGTCATATGACAATTAGCCCTGACGGTTCTTTGCTGGCTTATATTTACGGTTTTAAAATGTATGTATTTGACTGTAAAACTAAAAGACAAATACACTCTCAGGGTACCGGACACAAATTACCCGGACCTTTGGCATTCTCGCCCGATTCAAACCTCATCGCCACATCGGATTTGCGACAGGGAGGAAAAATAAGAATTTGGCCCAAACCATCAGAGTGATACTCGATTTCTTGAATTAAATGATTACTGCGAGGATATTTCTAATTTAAGATGAAGCATTTTTTCAAAAGAGTATTCGATGTCATTTCGGCGTTGGTTGGTTTGATATTGCTTTCTCCACTGTTGTTGGTTGTTGCAGTGATGGTTCGTTTGAAGCTTGGCTCACCGGTTCTGTTTCGGCATCAGCGGCCGGGTTTGCACGGCAAACCGTTTGAACTGATCAAATTTCGCACGATGACGAATGAGCGTGATGAAAATGGAAAGCTCCTGCCGGATTCCGAACGGCTGCCTGCATTCGGTAAGTTCCTGCGGAGCACGAGCATGGATGAGCTCCCGGAACTTTTGTGCGTTTTGAAAGGTGATATGAGCCTGGTAGGTCCACGTCCATTGATGATGAAGTACCTGCCGAGATATACCGCCGAGCAGGCGCGAAGGCACGAAGTTAAGCCGGGCATGACGGGCTGGGCACAGGTGAACGGACGTAACGCCGCTTCATGGGAGAGAAAATTCGAGCTGGATGTCTGGTATGTGGATAACTGGAATCTGTGGCTCGATTTGAAGATAATATTAATGACCTTAATGGCGGTACTAAAGAGAGAAGGAATTACTCAGCCCGGCGAGGCAACCGCCAGCGAGTTTATGGGTAACGGGCAGGATTCTATGTCCGCTAAAAAGTCCTTCTAAAGGATACTTGATGTTTTCCCATGCCGAGATTGAAAATATTGCGAAAGCTTACGGCTCACCTTTTTATCTGATAAACGAAGAGGCCTTCGCAGATAACTATGACAGTATTGCCAAGGCCTTTAAGTTGCGCCATGACAAGTTCATACTTGCATATTCATACAAAACCAATTATATCCCATACCTTTGTAATATCATCAGGGAAAAGGGTGGATATGCAGAAGTAGTTGCAAGGCTGGAGTACGACCTGGCGCTTAAGATAGGCCAGGAGCCGCGAAGGATTATCTTCAACGGCCCGGTAAAGCATTATGAGGACATAAAAGTCGCCTTAGATAATCAAAGCATTGTCAATCTCGACTCCTGGCCCCAAGTTGATTACATAAACAAATACGCCAAAAATTATCCGGACAAACGGATTAAAGTGGGAATAAGAGTAAATATCAATTTATCTGATGACAAGGGAGTTTCCCATATTCAGAACAATCTGAGTATTGGCAGGTTCGGTTTTTCCACCGAAAATAACCATATGGCCAAACTGGTTCGTGCTTTAGCCGAGAACGGTAATGTAGCAGTCAATAGTCTGCACGGCCATACGTCAACTACTGACAGAGGTGTTTGGTGTTACAAGACTATTACGGAAACGCTCTGTAATATCGCAGCCGAGTATTGGCCGGACACAATTGAATATATTAATATCGGGGGCGGAATATACGGCTATATCCCGCCGGAATTTCGATGGGTCGAAGTGCCGACATTTGATGACTATGCCGAGGGAATTTGTAAGGTTCTCAATAGCAATTCCTGGGCCGGGAAGCATAAGCCACACCTTGTTCTTGAGCCGGGCATCGCAATGGCTGCAACGGCCTTAAGTTATATAACAAAAGTGATAAGTGTCAAGAGGATTCGTGGCAGAAGCTTTGTTACCGTTGACGGCAGTGCGTTTCATGCAAAGCCCACTCTTCACAAGCACAATATGCCCTATCAAATAATAAAGCGGGCCGATACAGACGATACCGAGACGTATAGCGTTGTTGGCTCCACATGTGTCGAGAAAGATTACTTGTTGACGGAAATAAAAGACAGTAAAGTGGAGGTGGGGGACTACATAAAAATTGACAATGCGGGAGCCTATACCGTTGTTCTGACACCGCCGCTGATAAATGTTGCCCCTGCAGTTGTGGTAAAAAAAGGCCAAAGCTATGAATTGGTTAGAAAAAGACAGCGCCCCGAAGATATGTTTAGTGATTATATTTTTGAAGAGAACATTTAATATTCTTTGAGGAGCATCCCGGATGGAGATAGTCGGAAATACTATTTGTTTGCGTCCGTTGGAAAAACGCGATATAGAGCTTAAGGTCAAGTGGTACAACGACCCGGCTGTCAATAAAACTCTTATAATAGATGAACCACTTGAATTGGAAAAAAGCCTGGAATGGTGTGACAGGGCGGTACAGGATGATTCCAGGCGGGATTTCATAATCGAAACCAAAGATGGTGAGCCGATAGGACTGACCGGTTTGCGGGAGATTGACCGAAGGCACGGAACAGCGGAGTGTTTTTGTGTTATCGGAGACAAAAGTTTTTGGGGCAAAGGGATAGGCACCCAGGTTCATTCTGTGCTGATAAAATGGGCATTTGACGAACTGAATCTGCACAAAATCTGGGCGGTGGTATATACAAATAATGCAGCGGTGCTCAGGCTTGTTGAAAAATTGGGTTTTAAGATAGAAGGAACACTACGACAGGAAAAGTATATTGGGGGCAAGAGAATTGATTTGCTCAGGATTGGTGTTCTGCGCAACGAGTTCAGGCCGCTCGTTAAATAAAGATAGATTCCGACAACAGGATTACATTTGTCATGATTGAAAGTATTAAAAGCGTTGCTGTTCTCGGCTCCGGTGGGACCATAGGCAGCCTGGTGGGTGGTCTTGTTGCTCAGCAGGGCATAAAGGTTTATTTTTTGAGCCGGAGCGTTGAAGGTGCGAAGCGCGGTCTGCAAAGGGCGATTGCTCAGGCGCGCTCCGAGGTAATAAGCAGAAATATTTTATGTGGTGATTATGACAGTCTG
>Ga0180438_10005650_pt1 | contig 17275 bp, 9 predicted proteins | sample SS_ome_12_FD_132455 | JGI IMG/M metagenome (GOLD analysis project Ga0180438, IMG submission 132455) | Hypersaline lake sediment archaeal communities from the Salton Sea, California, USA - SS_3_D_2 metaG | ecosystem: Environmental > Aquatic > Non-marine Saline and Alkaline > Hypersaline >...
CTGGTTCGCGTGGAAATACCTCAACGGCCTGAACTACTGGGAGCCGGCCGACCGCAAGACCGGCCGGTTCGAGGGGGTGACGCGCTGGGCCAACGTGAAGACCGCAACGCACCCCGACGGCTCCGCCCGGATCGAAATGGACCTGAGCTACTCGCCGGCCACAGCCCCGGCCGACGCCCCACCGGTGCTTGTCGAGAAGCGGACCGTCGCCGCCTCGGCCCCGGACCAGCAGGGCCAATATCACTTCGACTGGACCTCGACCTTCACGGCCGGCGCGAAGGACGTGGAGCTGAGCCGCACGCCCATCGACGGCCAGCCGGGCGGCGTGCCGTGGGGCGGCTACGCCGGGCTCTCGATCCGCCTGGCCAAGGAGCTTACCGACCGCGCCGCCGACTCGACCGAGGGTCCGGTCCAGTTCGAGGGGGCCCGGCACCGCTCCAAAGCCCCGGCGCTCGACTTCCACGGCCTGATCGGCGGCAAGCCGCTGGGCATGGCCGCTTGCGACCACCCGGGCAACCTCAACCACCCCACGCCCTGGTACGTCATCCGCGGCGAGCCAATGAGCTACTTCAGCCCCGCCGTGATCTACTACGGCCCCTACACGCTTAAGGCCGGCCAAAGCTTCAGGCTCCGCTACCGGATCATCGTCCACCCGGGCCGCTGGGACGCGGAGAAGCTGAAGCAAGAGTACCAGCGGTTCGTCGAGGAGAGTGGGCGCAGCTAGCCTGCTACTCTTGCCGAAACTCCGGGCGCGAGAGCAGCCCGGCGATCTCGGCGTGGACGTTCTCCCTCTGCAGCACGACCAGCACGTCGAGCTTGCCGGTCGAGAGGGCCATCACCGAGCCAACACCGCCGCGCTCGTCCCAGGTAGTCGGCAGGATGAGTTGCCGCACCGTGTCGGCGAGGCTCTCGGCGTATGCCTGGCGGCGCTCGGGGTCCTTCAGATCAGCCGGTATCAGGCCCGCCAGCGGGTAGACCTTGACCAGCGACCACTTCTTGGCTTCCTCAAGCGTGGTGATCAGGAGCACCTCGTCCCGGACGACCCAGGTCAAGTCCTCGTCGCGGAGCGTCAATCTCAGCGCGCTGCGGAGCGTGATGCCCTTCAGATTGCGGGTGATCGGCGTGTCGGTGCCGATGCCCACGTCTTCGAGGGCTCGGCCGTCGATCTGGATTTCGATCTCGTGCTTGCTTCGGAGGAAATCGACCACGTCGGCAAGCGGCGTCTCGATGAACTCGATCTGGGTGGGAGAGTTCAGCGCCTCGGCGATCTTCTTCTCCGCGGCGGGCACGCGACGGATCGGCGTCGGGGCGGTCTCGCGGCCCGAGCTGGCAGCCAGCCGGAGCATTCCCAGCAGCTCGGCGACTCGCTCGTGGCCGGCGCGGTCCTGCTTCACCACCAGGGCCTTGGGCCTCTCTGGCGGGATGGGCAGCAGGTCGCCTTGCCCACGAACGCCCCGGCGCGGGGCCCCAACGCCCCCCTCCATCCAGCCGCGACGCGCCCCGCGTGGGCCCTCGAATCCCGCGCCCGGCGCACCGGGGAACTCCCCGCCCTCGCTGAATCCCTCAGCCGGCGCAGCGCCGGGCAACCGACCGGCGCCCGGCCGGCCCTCGGCAACCGGCTCGTCCATGCACCGGAGAAGTTGCCCGAGGATATCCACAAGGGCCGCGCAATCCCTCGCGCCCGCCTGCTCCCTTGCGTCGCCGCCAATCAAATCGGCCACCGGGTAGATCTTGGTGTATGCCCGGCCGGCGGCCTCCTCCAGCGTGGTGATCAGCAACACCTCGTCGGTCACGAGATACGTGAGATCCAATTCGCGGAGGATCAGGTTCAACGCCGAACGAAGCGCGATCCCCTTGAGGTTCCTGGTGATCGGCGTGTCGGCCCCGATGCCAATCTCTTCCAGAGCCCGCTTGTCGATCTGGATCTCGATGTCGTGGAGATCCTTCATGTAGTGGACCACGTCCTGGAGCGGACACTCGATGAACTCCAACTGGACCGGGTCGCCGAGGGCCTCTTCGATCTTCTTCTCCGCCTCGGACGGCTCACCCCACGGGGCCGCACACCGCGCGGGCGATGCCGCGGCCAACAACACGCCGGCGCACATCGCGCACCCCAGCCACACACGCAACCTGGACCTGGACATGAGAACGCCTCCTCTTCGAGGCCTCCGGGAGCCTTGCCCCGCGCTTCCCGGCGTGCCGGCGACGCTGTTCCCCGCCGCCGGCAGTGCCCTTTTCCGCACTCTATTGTACCAGAGTCGGCCGACGCCGCAAGCGGCGCGCGGGCTTGACGGCCGATGCGACGCCCGGTAGTATGGAATGGCAGTCATGGCAACCGTTGCACCACACATCACGACGGCAGAGCAGTTGCTCGAGAAGCCCCCTTCGCGGCGGTGCGAGCTCGTGCGCGGGGAGTTGATCATGATGACGCCCGCCAGCGGGGAACACGGAGGAGTGGTGGCGGAACTGACCGGACACCTCTGGTCCTTCATCCGCCCGCGGAACTTGGGCAAACTGCTTGGCGCGGAAACGGGCTTCTTGATTAGCCGCAATCCCGACACCGTTCGCGCGCCCGACGTGGCGTTCGTCCGGGCCGAGCGGCTTCCGAAAGGGACGGTGCGCGGGTTCTTCCAAACACCGCCCGACCTGGCCGTCGAGGTCCTCTCGCCCAGCGATCGCGCAGGCGACGTGTTGGACAAAGTCCACCAGTGGCTCGAAGCCGGCTGCCGCGTCGTTTGGGTCGTCGACCCCGAGCGCCGGACCGTCACCGTCTACGAAGGCCCCGATCGCATCACCACCCGCACCGCCGCTGACGAGCTGACCTGCGACGAGCTGCTGCCGGACTTCCGGCTGGCGGTGAAGGAAATCTTCGCGGCGTAGGCGGGCGAGCTTGCCACCGGCAGCCCACGGGTACATAATCGTGGCGTTGGCTACACCCGTACTTCTGCATTGAGGGGAACGTGCCATGGCGAGAGGAATTGCCAGCCGGCGGGTGGAAGAAACCCCGATCGCGATTGTCGACTTCGAGACCACGGGGCTCAACGCGGGGACCGATCGCGTCGTCGAGGTATCCGTGATGCGTCTGGACCCCGGGACTGGCCCGAAGTTGGTTCTGGACACCCTTGTAAACCCAGATCGAAACGTCGCCGCGACGGAAATCCACGGCATCACGGACGCCGACGTGGTTGATGCCCCTCGATTTGCAGACATAGCTGGCGAGATGGCGCGTGCGATTAGCGACTGCGTGGTGGCGGCCTACAACGTCTACTTTGACATGCGTTTCTTCGAATACGAGATGAAACGTGCGGGAATTGCCGACACGCCTCCACACTTCTGCCTTATGTATATGCGGCCGATGCTCGGCCTCGGGCGCCGCTGCCGCTTGGGCGAAGCCTGCTCTGAGCACGGGATTACCTACGACGAGAGGCATATTGCGGCCGAGGACGTCGACGCGAGCGCGAGATTGCTGAATGTCTACCTGGAAGAGATGCGCGCCCGTGAAATCCGCACATTTCGCGACTTGGCCAAACTGAGGAACTACAAGTTCGTGCGCAGCTTCGATTGGAACCCGATTTTGCCGGAGGCTATCGCGGAACTGCCGGGCTGTGATTGTCTGAAATCCCGTCTGTGTATCTGTCAATCAAGCGTCGCCGACACTGAGACCGTGGACTCTCGGAAAACTCCTCGAAAAGCCAATACCGCCCTGGGCTTCTACTGGGAGGCGCTGAAGGTTGCCGTTGCGGACTTGGAGATTACCGAGGAAGAGGTGGAGCACCTCAGGGAAATAGCGCAGCGACACGGGCTGGCTCCGGAGCAGGTCCGCGTCTTGCACGCCCGTGCGTTCGCGAGCGTAATCTCCCAGTTCATCGACGATCAGTGGTTGGACGACAAGGAATCCCGGAAGCTGAAGCGCCTCCACCAATGCCTGAGCAAGCTGGGATGGGCGCCAGGAGAGTAGCTCCGGGACGACGCAGTCTGGAGTGGCCGGGATTATTCGCGAGTTCCTGAAGGCAAGATGTGTCTCCAACGCAGAGGAATGAAGAGCACAGAGATTCTTGTTCTTCGCGTGCTTCGTTCCTCTGCGTTGTTTTCCCCTCCGATTCTGCACGGTGTCTTGGGTAGTATTGCCCTAACCCATGCCCGCATAAGGCGTTACAGCCACTGCGAACCTACTCACGAATAGTCCGGGTTAGTCGCCTACCAGACGAGTGAACTCTTCTTCGGTGATTACACGAACGCCCAACTGCTGGGCCTTGGCCAGCTTGCTGCCGGCCTTCTCACCTGCCACGAGGTAGTCGGTATTCTTGGACACACTTGAAGCCGCTCGACCGCCGGCCTGCTCGATCAACTCATGGATGTGGTCGCGCGTGTATCTCTCCAGAGTGCCCGTGACGACCAGGGTCTTTCCCTCGAGCGGTCTATCGCGTCCTTCCACTGTCGGCGCTGTCGACTCCATAGAGACTCCGACACGCCGGAGATCCTGGATGATGGCCCGACCGTGTTTGCTGTGCAGGAATTCGTGAACGCTCTCGGCAATAATCGGGCCGATCTCGTTGATCGCGCTTAGTTCATCGACGCTAGCGTCCAACAGCTCGTCCATACTGCGGAAGTGTTCCGCTAGCACAGTCGCAACACGCGCGCCCACATGCCGGATTGCCAGTGCGTTAAGCAGACGTGTAAGTCCTCTCCCCTTGCTCGATTCCACATTCCTCAATAGATTGCCGGTTGACTTCGGACCCATCCGAACGATCCGATCAAGCGACTGCAATTGCTCGACCGTGAGCCGGAACAGGTCCGCACAAGTTCTCGCGACACCTTTTTCGATCAGTTGGTCCACGGTAGTCTTTCCGAGTCCCTTGATCGCCGTTGAAAAATGTTCGATGCGGTCGCTTGCCGCAAATCGATCAGCCTCCGATACGTCAGAAACTCGCGCCTTCTTCTTCCGGAGTTCCTCCACCTGCGCAGAGTCGGGCAAGGGTCGGTTCATCTCAAGGCCGACACGCTGGAGGTCTGCGATCTCCTCAATGATGTCCTCTCGGTGCAGCGCGCGGTAGAGTTCCTGAGAAAAGAGCGGCCCCACTTCATCGACATTCCCGAGCTTCTCCGCCTTCGCTCCAAGCAAAGCCCTCATCGACTTGAACTCACGAGCAAGCCCGATCGCCGTCTTTGCATCGATGGAGGGGACAGCAAGATAGTAAAGAACCTCCGCAAGTGACAAGTGTCTTGCGGTCTGAATTCCCTCAACAAGCTTCTTCGCCTGGTTCGGACCCAACTTATCTACCCGCTCGATGCCCTCAAGCTGCTTAGCGCTAAGCCGGTACAGATCGCCGTAGCCGGTGACCAACCTCTTGTCGACGAGCTGCTCGACCAGCTTGTCGCCCAGCCCTTCGATGTCCATGGCGTTTCGGCTGGCGAAGTATTGGATCCGCTCCTTGAGCTGGGCAGGGCACTCGACGTTGGGGCAGCGGATGTAAACGCCCTGCTCACCCTTTTCGCCCTTGGTGTCGCGCACCACCTTGGTGCCGCACTCGGGACACTCGGTGGGAAAGACGAACTTGCGCGGCCGCCCCTCGCGCAGGTGCTTTTCCACCCGGACCACGTGCGGGATGATCTTGCCGGCCTTCTCGACCACCACGGTGTCGCCCACGCGCACGTCCTTGCGCTCGATCTCGTCGGCGTTGTGCAGGCTCGCCCGGCTGACCACCGTGCCGGCGATCTCGACCGGCTCCAGGTCGGCAACAGGGGTGATCGCCCCGGTTTTGCCCACCTGCACGCGGATGTGGTTGACCCGGGTCGTGGCCTCGTACTTCTCGAACTTGTAGGCCACCAGCCAGCGCGGGCTCTTGGACGTGGCCCCCAGGCGCTCGCGCTGGTCGAAGCGGTTCACCTTCAGTACCAGCCCGTCGATCTCGAAATCCAGCTCGTGCAGGCGCTCGATCAGCTCCTCGCAGTGTGCCAGCGCCGCGTCGAACGACCCGAAGCACTCGACCTGGGGCGAGATCGGCAGCCCGTAGCCGGCCAGCTCGTCAAGGAACTCGACGTGCGTTTGGGACTTCAGCCCCTCGACGTAGCCCACGCCGTGGGCAAAAAACCGCAGGCGGCGCTCGGCACAGACTCGCGGATCGAGCTGGCGGATGCTCCCCGCCGTGACGTTCCGCGTGTTGGCAAACGGCGGCTTGCCCTGGCGCTCTTGCTCTTGGTTGAGCCGCACCAGGTCGGAGTTGGTCATGTAGACCTCGCCGCGGACCTCGAGCACGGGCGGCACGCCGTCGCCGGCGAGCCGTAAGGGCACGTCGCGGACCGTGCGCATGTTGTGGGTGACGTCGTCGCCCACGCGCCCGTTGCCCCGGGTAACGCCGCGCACGAGTTGCCCCTCCTCGTACATGAGCGACACGGCCACGCCGTCGATCTTCAGCTCGACGACCCACTCGATCGACTCGCCGCGCAAGAGCTTGTCGGTCCGCTCGGCGTACTTCTTCAGCTCCTCGATGCTGTAGGTGTTGTCGATCGAGAGCATCGGCAGCCGGTGCTCGACCTCTTCGAGCCCTTCGACCGGCTCCTCGCCCACGCGCTGGGTCGGGCTGTCGGGCGTGCGAAGCTCGGGATGGGCCGCCTCGAGCCGCCCCAGCCGCTCCATCAGCCGGTCGTACTCGAGGTCGGAGATCTCCGGGGCCGCCTCGACGTAATACTTCCGGTCGTAGTGCCGGATCTCGCGGCGGAGACGTTCGATTTCAGCGGCAGGGTTGGGCATTGGGATTCAGTGGGAAGTGGGGAGTGGGAAGTGGGAAGTGAAGAGCGCCTGTCCCGCGACACGATATGCTGGCGGCCGGTTGCGGCCGAACCTCAAACCCTCGCAACTTCCCACTCCCCACTTCCCACTTCCCTTCATTCACACCCACACGCCGCCGTGCACGGCCCGTCCATGCCGCGCAATGGGTGCGGGATCAAGCACAGGAACTTCAGCGGCCCCGAGCCGGTGTTGCGGAACTGGTGCTCCTGGCCGGGCGGCACGAAGACCACCGTGCCGGGCGACAGGGCGTGCTCCCGCTCGCCCTCGAGCACCACGCCGCTCCCCTCCAGGACGAAGACCTCGTGCTCGTGGGCGTGGGCGTGCTTGGGGGTGTAGCCGCCCGGGGCCACCTCGAACTGGCGCATCGAGAAGCTGGGGGCCCCGTCGTCCGGCCCGACCAGGCAGCGGATCCGGCAGCCCACGGCCCCTTCGGTCCCGACCGGCTGGGCCTCGATCTGTTCCAGCGGCACGACTTTCATGGCAGTATCCTCTCGCATCCATTTCGGGCAACATGGCGGCGTCAACTCCGACGGCCCGCATTATACCGCGCCCGTCGGCGCTGTGTACGATGGCCTTCCAAGGCCGTCGCCCTCGAATCCTTACCTCCGACGGCCTTGGAAGGCCGTCGTACGGGCGCGCAAAAAAACCTCGAGCAGCGACTCCCAGCACCGCCGCGACCTCCGACGAGGAAGCCGGCAGCCGTCGCCCCTCGAGGTACTCGTACACAACCACCCCGAAGGGTGCTTGCGACACCACTATTGATAGCAACCTCGCCTTTCTTGTCAAGCCCAATTCGTAGGGACAGGCGGCTCGCCTGTCCCACAATCCAACGACCGCAGGCGAGCCGCCTGCGCCTACGGAGGGCGTTCGCTCGCAGGCGAGCCGCCTGCGCCTACGGAAGATGACAATGCCTCGCGGCGAAGCGGATCGGTCATGGCCCGGACCAGCTCGGCGAAATGCTCGCCGCGGCGGCGAAAGTTGGGGAACTGGTCGCCGCTGGCACAGCCCGGCGAGAGCACGATTGCCTCGCCCGGCTTCGAACGATCCCAACACCACCGCAAGGCATCGGCCAGCGTCTCGACCGCCGTGCACGGCAGTCCGGCGTTACGCCGGGCCGCGTCGGCGCGGAGCATCTCGCCGCTCTGGCCGAAGAACGCGGCCCCCCGGGCCCGGGCCGCGGCGGCCGACGTGAGCCGCTCCATGGCGCATCCCTTTTCCCGCCCCCCGGCCAGGAGCCAGACGGGCTCGTCGACCGCTTCCAGGGCGGCGGCGGTCGACTCGGGCGTGGTCGAGGTCGAGTCGTTGTAGAACCGCCGGCCCTCGATCACCGCGAGCCACTCCAGACGCATGGGCAGGCCGCCGAACGCTTCGAGCCCCCGGCCGACGGCCGCATCGCCGCACCCCGCCGCCAGCGCCGCCCCCGCCGCCAACGCGGCATCGAGCCGGTTGTGCTCGCCCGGCACGCGGAGCGGCGGGAGGCTCCCCAGCTCGGGCAGCGGCCCTTGGCGCCCGCGGGCCAACCCGGCCCACGTTGCGACCTCCGGATCGTGGGTGTTCAGCACGGCCACGCCGTCGGCCGGCTGGGCGGTGAGGAGCCGCTGCTTGGCGGCCACGTACGCGGGCCAGCTCTCGTGCCAATCGAGGTGGTTCGGCGAGCAGCCGGTCACCACGGCGACCCGCGGCATGGGCACGTGCGGCCCGAGCCAGTGGAGCTGGAAGCTGCTGATCTCCAGCACGGCCCAATCGTCCGGGCTGATCTCGGCGAGATGCCCCAGCAGGCTGCGTCCGATGTTCCCGCCCAGCCACGCCCGGCGCCCGTCGGCCCGGAGGATGGCGGCCGTCATCGCGGCGGTGGTTGACTTGCCGTTCGAGCCGGTCACGCCGACGACGGGGGCGGGACAGTGCTCCAGAAACAGCTCCAGCTCGCTGGTGAGCCGTGACCCGGCCCGCCGGGCGATCTCGACCAGCGGGTTGCCGGGTCGCACGGCCGGATTGACTACCAGGAGATCGGCCCGGCGGGAATCGTCCTCCGAATGCCCGCCGAGGCGGAACCGGTCGATCGGCACCCCCTCCAACGCGGCCAGCGACTCGGCGAGCTCGCTCTGGCCGGCCAGGTCGGTCACGGTGACCAGCGCCCCCTGCTCGGCCAGCCACCGCGCAGCCGCCACCCCGCCGCCGAAGCGGCCCAGGCCCAAGACCGTGACCCGTTTACGATTCAGATCCATATCGTGGGGCACGTTTCCAACGTGCCATGTGGGTTCTGGGCACGTTGGAAACGTGCCCCACGTTAAGGGGGGCTGGCGCCCGATCCTTGCCCTGAAAGCGACAAAGCCATTATATTGCGGTTAGGGCTGCCACAAGCGGGCTGCAAGAGCGCAGAGAAAGGAGCAGGTCATGGGGAGGCACTTCCGGACGGTCGCCGTTGCTCTGCTGGCGGGGACCTTGGCAGGCGGGGTTCTGGCGTGCCCGGGCTCGGCGGCGACCAAGCCGTCGCGCGGCGACCCGGCCGCCGAGCTGGTCGAAAAGGCGCTCAAGCAGGAAGCCCAGGGGGCCGACGCAAAGCGGGACGAGCTGCTTTCCAAGGCCCTGGCCGAGGACCCGCAGTTCGCCCCGGCCCGATGGCACGCCGGCTACGTCGAGCGCGACCACCGCTGGGTGAAGTTTGACGAGGCGGCAGCCGACTCAGCCGGTGATTTGCGTCTGACCGCGTATCGCAACAAGCGGGCCGAGGCCCCCGAGACGGTCGAGGGGCAGCTCGAGCTGGCCCGGTGGTGCGCCAAGCGAAGCCTGGACGACCAGGCTCGGGCCCATCTCACCTGGGTGCTCGACCGCCAGCCCGACCACCCGGACGCCCGGCGCATGCTCGGCCACCAGCTCGTGGGCGGGACCTGGATGTCGCCCGAGGAGATTGGCGCGGCGACCGAGCGCGTCAAGGCCCTGGGTGCGGCCGTGCAGGAGTGGCGCCCGTACCTGCTCAAGACGCTCGGCGAGCTGGTGCACCGCAGTCCCCAGCGCCGCGAGCACGGGCTGAGCCGCTTCCGCGGAATCGACGACCCGGCGGCCATCGAGCCGATCGAGCTGATCTTCTGCGTCCACAGCCGGCCGGCGGCGATGCTGGCCATCGAGTGGCTCGACAAGCGGCCCGAGCAGGAGGCGGCCTGGGCCTTGGCACGCCAAGCGGTCGTCTCCCCCTGGTTCGAGGTCCGCGAGGCGGCGGCCCTGGCCCTGAAAACCCGCGACGTACACGACTACGTGCCGGCGTTGCTCTCGGCCATGGGCTCTTCGGTGCAGTCGCGGGCGTCGCTCTACCGGGCCCCGAGCGGGCGCCTGATGTACCGCCACGTGCTCATGCGCCGCGGCCCCGAGCGGGACGAGATGGCCGTGTTCGAGACCGAATACCGCAACACCGTGCTCACGGCCGAGACCCCCCTGGAGCTGGGCGCCAGCCGCGCGATGCTCGACGAGGCCCGGCGGCGCGACGCGGCCATGAAGGCCCAGCTCCGCGAGCTGGCCGTCTTGCAGCACAACCTCAGGCAACAGCAGATCAACGACCGGATCGCCTGGGTGCTCTCCACCGCCACCGGCGAGGACGTGCCGGCCACGGCCGAACACTGGTGGCAGTGGTGGAACGACTACAACGAGGTGTACACCGGCGGGGCCAAGCCGATCCGCGGCACGTACCAGCGGGAGTCGGTGGCCTTTTCGGACCCCTACGCCTACGAGCCGACCAACTACCCCGACCCGCCCCCTTCTCCGCCGCCGACCTCGCCCCCCCCGCGGCCGATCTCCCGCTCGCCGGGCCTGCGCATGATGTACGAGTGCCTAGTGGCGGACACGCCGGTCTGGACCGAGACCGGCCCCGTGGCGATCGAAGCGATTCGCATCGGCGACCGCGTCCTCTCCCAGGACCCGAACACCGGTTGTCTGGCCTACAAGCCCGTGCTGCGGACCACCAGCCGGGCTCCCGAGCACCTGGTGACGATCACCGCCGGCGGCGAGACGATCCGCTCAAGCGGCGGCCACCCGTTCTGGGTCGCCGGCCAGGGCTGGACCAAGGCCCGGGAGCTGAAGCCCGGCAGCTACCTGCACGGCGCGCACGGAACCACGCCCGTCGAAGCCGTCGCGCAGGAAGGCCACGAGCCGACCTACAACCTCATCGTGGGCGACTTCCACACCTACTTCGTCGGCAAGGACCTGGTGCTGAGCCACGACAATACGATCCGCGCAGCCATGCGGGGCGGTGTGCCGGGGCTTAGCCCGTAGGACGGATTGTCCAATCCGTCCCGACTCATCAATCCGGCCCGATCGATTCCACGTCGGCTGATTCGTTATCGAGACCGGAACGCTGACTTGCACTCCTTTCTTCCCCGGTCGGAACCATCCGTCCCGTGGCTTCGTCTTAGAGGGGGGAAACGCTACGTACGACAGCCTTCCAAGGCTGTCGCAGCGGCAGCCAAGTCCTGGACGGCCTTGGAAGGCCGTCGTACTTACGGAAGCCGTCCGAGCCCGGCCGTCCTCTTCTCCCCCAATCCAGGGTGACTCCCATGACGACTCAACGAACCGTCCGCGTGTCGTGGTTTTTCGCAACTTTTTCCGTGCTCGCCCTCATGGGGGGACAATGGCTCCGGGCGGACGAGACGCTCGAGGGGGCGGAGGGTGGGAAAAAGCCGATGGCCCAGGCAAAACAGGAGGCCCTGGAAAAGGACGTGACCCAGGGGGCGCTCCGCGTGGTCAAGGACGACGGCACAGTGGTCGAGTGCCCGCTGAAGCACACGGACGTGAAGGCCGACGTGTCGGGGTTCATTGCCCGGGTCAAGGTGACGCAGACGTTCACCAACCCCACGGACGACCGGATCGAGGCGGTTTACGTGTTCCCGTTGCCGCACGAGGCGGCGGTCGACGACATGACGATGGTCATTGGCAAGCGGAAGATCGTCGGGCTGGTGAAGCGGCGGGCCGAGGCGCGGCGGATTTATGAAGAGGCGCTGATGGCCGGGCAGACGGCGGCCCTGCTCGAGCAGGAGCGGCCGAACATCTTCACGCAGTCGGTGGGCAACATCGAGCCGGGCCAGGAGGTGAACATCGAGATTTCCTATGTCGACGTGCTGCGGTACGACATGGGGACGTACGAGTTCCACTTCCCGATGGTCGTGGGCCCGCGGTTCATGCCGGGCGCCCCGATCGCCAGCCCGGGCGCCACGCCGCCGGAGCTTCAGGGGAAGGTCTCGCCGCCGGTGCCGGACACCAGCCGCGTGCCCGACGCCTCGCGCATCAGCCCACCGGTGCTGAAGCCGGGCTTTCGCACGGGTCACGACGTTTCGCTCGCGGTGACGCTCGACGCCGGCGTGCCCATCCAGGGGCTCAACGTGACCAACCACGAGGCCGAGATCAAACGCAACGGCAACAGCGAAGCGAAGGTGACCCTCTCGCCGGCCGACTCAATCCCCAACAAGGACTTCGTGCTCCGCTACGACGTGGTGGGCAAGAAGCCCGAGATGGCCGTTTTGGCCCATACCGCCGAGGCGAGCGACGCCAAGCGCCTGGGCTACGGCTACTTCATGCTCATGATCCAGCCGCAGGAGGACGAGCGGCTCACCAAGAGCCCGCCGCGGGAGATCGTGTTCCTGATCGACGTTTCCGGCTCGATGAGCGGGCAGCCCACGGCCAAGGTGATCGAGACCATGCAGTCGATGCTGGGGCTCTGCCGCGAGCAGGACACGGTGCAGGTGGTCACGTTTGCCGGCCAGGCCCACCAGCTTTTCGAGAAGCCGCTGCCCGTGAACGAGACGAGCATCAAGCGGGCATTGAACTTCACCGCCGGCCTCAAGGGCAGCGGGGGCACGCACATGCTCGAGGGGGTGAAGATGGCCATCGACCAGCCGATCGACGCCAAGCGCCTGCGCATCGTGGTCATGCTCACCGACGGCTATATCGGCAACGAGGCCGAGATCATCGAGCACGTCGGCAAGCACTGCGGCGACCAGATCCGCTTCTGGACGATCGGCATCGGCCAGTCGCCCAACATGTTTCTGGTCGACGGCGTGGCCCGTCAGGGGGGCGGCATGGGCAAGAAGCTGGGACTGAACGACGACGCGGAGTCGCTTGCCCAGGAGGTGATGACCCGCATCCAGCGGGCCCAGCTCGCCAAGATCCGCATCGACTACGGCGAGCTCGAGGTGGCCGAGACCTACCCGGCCAAGATCCCCGAGCTTTGGGCCGGGCGCCCGGTGATCCTCTTCGGGCGTTACGCCGGCGGGGGTAAAGATACCATTACGATCCGCGGCCAAGTCGAGGGCGAGCCGGTGAGCTGGACGCTCGGGGTCGACCTGCCCGAGAAGCAGCCGGCCCACGACGTGCTAGCCAAGGTCTGGGCCCGGCAGAAGATCGAGGCCCTGATGCAGCAGACGTACTACCAGGGCTCGCCGGCGGTGGAGGAAGAGGTGACGGCCATTGCCCTGGACTACCGGCTGATGAGCCAGTACACGAGCTTCGTGGCGGTCGACGACGAGGAGGCCGACAAGCTGGAGCGTCCGGCCACGCCGCCGCGGCGGATGCTCGTGCCCGTGCCGCTGCCCGAGGGGACGCAGTGGGAGGGCTTCTTCGGGCCGCTGGGGGAGCTGGAGCGGGCGAAGGACCTGGTGATGGACGAGAAGAAGAACTTCGGGCTGGCCGACGGGCGCGCGGAAGTCCACCGGTTGCAGCGGATGCAGATGTCGCTCAAGCAGGCCGCCCCGGTCATGAGGCAGTTGGCCATATCAGGCCGCCCCGCTGCCACAGCGATGCCGGGACCGGGTGGAGCGGGCCACGGATACTTCAAGCAACGCCGGGAGGCCGGGCAGCGGGGCCGGTGGGGCGCCCTGCCGTCACTTGCGGTCGGCGGGAAGGCCAAGGGCGAGGGCGCTGCGCGCTATTCTCTCGGCTATGCCAGGTCGGGTCGCGGGCCGACGAAGTTGCAGGACGGGTTGTCGATCGCCGGCGTCTTCCGTGAGGATGGGGGCTCTTCCTACGACGGCCCCGCGCGCGTCGAAAGTCGGTACACCGCGGCCGCCATGTCCGCGGCCGTCGAGGAGCTTGCCGAAACGACCGATAGCCCGCTCGTGGTCGCCCAGAAGGCGCTGGACAAGAAGGACCTCCCGGCCGCCCGCGCGGCACTGCTAAGGGCCTGGTTCCTCGACACTGCCGCGGGCAATCAGGGCGCCTACCCGACCGACCAGGTGGCCGGCCAGGCCTTGGAAGCGATCGAACACGTCCACCAAGAACAGGTCGACGCCTGGAAAAAGCAACTGCCGGGCCTGGGCAAGAAGCTCAACCTGGTGCTCCGCGACCGCGCGATCGGCGAGGCGCTGGGCGACGTGGCGAAGGCCGCGGGCTTGAGCGTCGGGCTGCTCAAAGGGAGCACGGATGACGCGACCGAGCTGCTCCGCGCCGGCAACGTTCGCGTCACCTACCTCGATCTGCGCGGGGCCACTGCCGCCGAGGCGCTCGATTGGATTCTCCAGCCGGCGCGCATGACGTGGCGCGTGGCCGACGGCAAGATCGTCGCCGGCACCGAGCGGCGTCTGGCGGGCGAGGCGCCCTGGGTCTACGACGTTGGGGCGATCGCCCTGCCATCGCCCGAGGACCTCGACAAGCTGGGCGACTACCAAAAGGCCGTGGCCGCGGCCGGCGAGGAGGCCAAGAAGTTCATCACGGCGGTCCGCGACGAACTGGGCGTCGATGAGGAGGCCGTGCGCTGGTACGCTCCCGGGCAACTTCTGGTATTCGGCGACGCCAAGCTCCACGCGAGCACCGCCGAGCTGCTGGCGAACCTCGCCGACGGGCAGTTCCGTCCCCGCGGGCCGGCTGCCAAGATCTACCCGACCACGCGCAAGCGGGCCGAAGAGCGGAAGGAAGCGGTTGCCAAGTCCCGCGCGGCCCGGGGCGAGGTTGAGGTGGCGGCGGTGCACACGGCGTTCGGCTGGCAGCTCTTGGCCGGCGCGGCCGGCGGGCGCGTCGACCCCGAGGCCCTCACGGAGCTGGCGATCGCCTGGCGCCGGCCGGAGACGGCCCGGCTGCTCGAAGGGCCCGGCGCGGCCGTGGTGCTCCGGTCGGCGTGGGCGATCTGTGAGTCGGCCCGGGCGCTGCCGGAGAACGACGAGCTAGCGGCATTGGCCCGCGAGGTTCTGAAACGGGCTGAGCCGGTAGCCGACGGCGCCCTCACGCGGCTGAAAGAAAGGCCCGACGACACATCGGCGCTGTTCGCCGCGATCTACGGAGCGTTGGCGGCGGACGAGCCGGCCTTCACGTCCGACGTGCTCGAGGCGCTGGCCGCCGGCGAGAAAGCCGATAGCTCGGTGGCCGCCCTTCGCACGGTGGCCCGCGCTCTGTTGCTCGAGCCCGCGGCCATCGACTGGGCCCCCCTGGCGAAGGTCCTCGACGGCGATGCCGTTGTGGGTGACAACATGGTGGTGCTCACGGCTTTGTCCTGCCGCCGCGCAGGCGGCGAGACGTGGGACCGGTTCCGCGAGGCGTCGGGCGACCTGCTGGCCCGCCAGCCGCTCTCCGGCAACGTCGTGGTGCTCGTCCACCGCCTTCCGGGTCCGGGCAGCCGCGTGGCGGCGCGGCAGTAGGGCGGCCGAGTAGCAGCCTCCCGTTTCTCGCAGGGCTAACGCCCGGACTCTCGTAACACGTCAGCCGTCCGAAACACGGCGGCCTTCCAAGGCCGTCGAGGACCAGCCGCTGACGTTCCAGCCGGTTTGCCGGAACGGACGGTTGTTCATCCGCTGCGCACGGGGTATCTTCTGTCGCGATCTTCGCAGCGGGGAGTGACGAGGGTCTCGGACCAACCGATTCGACCGGACTTCGATCGCCGGACACAGCGAGACGGTCAAGACGTTGGACCCGGTAAGCCGGCGAGTGTACAATCCGGATTGGCAAGGCCTGCCGGACCGGAGCAGCACACCTTCAAAGGGAGATTGGCCCTGAACACGTCGACTTCGTTGACACGGCGGCGCTTTCTGAAAAAGGCGATTGGTGCCGGAGCGGTCGGGCTCGTCGGTCCTCGTGTGATTCCATCGGCCGCGCTGGCGGCGCCCGGGCGTGCCGGTGCAAACGGTCGCATTGGGGTCGGCTACATCGGACTCGGCGCCCGCGGCAACCACATCCTGCACCATTTGCCTCCGGATGCGGAAATCGTCGCGGTGTGCGACGTGGACGCCCGTCGTGTGGCTAAGGTTGCCGACGGGAGCAATTATGCCACGTCCGGCGACTACCGTCGGTTGTTGGACAACAAAGACGTAGATGCGGTGGTCATCACGACGCCCGATCATTGGCACGCCCTGCAATCGATCCATGCATGTCAGGCGGGCAAAGACGTATTCTGCGACAAGCCGCTTTCGCTCACCGTCAGCGAGGGCCGGGCCATGGTCCGGGCTGCGCGCGAGAGCGGTTGCATATTCCAGGTCGGACCGCAACAGCGTTCGATCCCCGCGGCCATCTACGCCTGCGAGTTTGTCCGCGACGGGAAGCTGGGCAAGATTCGCGAGGTCCACGTCACGAACAATCGCACCTCGCGCGACTGGGAGCTGCCCGGCGAGCCGGTGCCCGACGGGCTGGACTGGAACTTGTGGCTGGGGCCCTCGGCCGAGCACCCATTCCATTCGAGGATCTTCAACGCATCGCGCCAGCCCGATTGGTTCGGATGGATGGCCTTCGAGCCTTGGTCCGGCGGCATGATGACCTCTTGGGGAGCCCACGGAATGGACCTCATGCAATGGGGCCTGGGGATGGACGCCGGCGGTCCGACGGAAGTGGAGCCGCTCGGCGAGGGGCTTACCTGCGAGCTGCAATACACCTATCCCAACGACGTGGTCGTCAAGCTCGACGAGGCGCCCCAAGGCGGTGCGGTTTTCGTCGGCGAAAAGGGCACGGTCACCGTGGCGTGCGGCATGGTCACGTGGGATCCCCCGGAACTCGGCGAAGGGGCGCCGGAATCGATCAAGGGCCTTTTTCCGGGAGCCACGGCGCCGATCCACACTCGGCAGTGGCTCGCCTGCGTGCGTTCGCGGGAAACGCCGACCTGCGACGTCGAAATCGGGCATCGCACGGCCACCGCCTGCCACGTCGGCAACATCGCCCGCTGGCTGGGGCGCAAGCTCCGCTGGGACCCGGTCAAAGAGACCTTCCCCGGCGACGACCAGGCCAACGCGATGCTCAGCCGTCCGATGCGCCCGCCGTGGCACCTCTGAAAACGGTACGTGCGATCTTCCAAACGGAGAACGTTTATGAGCGGAAAAGACACTCGCCGCCGACTTCCGCGCAACCGGCGCGGCGTGATCGACAGGCGGGACTTCATGGGCGCCTGCGGGCTATCGGCCCTGGCGTTGGCCCCCGCCTTGACCCAGCTCTCGCCGGCGCCGACGCGATGGGCCCCGGCAGAAAAGCCCAACCGGCCGATCGGCAAGGCCCGGGGCATCTTTCCCGGACGCGTGGTCTGGGTTCACGAGC
>Ga0180438_10005651_pt1 | contig 17273 bp, 12 predicted proteins | sample SS_ome_12_FD_132455 | JGI IMG/M metagenome (GOLD analysis project Ga0180438, IMG submission 132455) | Hypersaline lake sediment archaeal communities from the Salton Sea, California, USA - SS_3_D_2 metaG | ecosystem: Environmental > Aquatic > Non-marine Saline and Alkaline > Hypersaline >...
TAAAAATTCTTCATCAATTTCTGGCTCAGGGTCATCCGTGCCTTCCGGCTTGAGGAGAAAATCTGGAACAGAGTTATCCACCGAAAATCAGGAGTGTTTCCAGGAACGAACCTTCAACGCGAAACTGCGTGCCGCAGAATTGCGGTAAAGCAGCTTTTGTCTTCACTGCTGTTTTTGTTGCTTCAATCTCTTCCATGCCCCTTTGAGCAAAGCGACGAATGGGAGGAAATACTCCTGTTTGCAGTGAGCATTGGTGCATTTGATGCGTTCGATATTCTTTGAGTAGTCTCCGCTTTCGATGAAACGCTCGACTGTTTCTTTGATGCGGACAATTCTGTATTTGATGGATTTTTCTGAGTATTTGTCAGCATGGCCTTCTCCGAAAGCGCTGAAATGGTGATGAAGTATCTCCTGAATGACCTTCTCTCCATTCGGTCTATAAGCAGGCAAAAGATACTCCCACGATATCTTTTACCTTTAATAAACCAAAGGAAAGCGAAAATTGTTGCTCTATGTAGTGTGTCCCTTGCAGCTATGACAGGAGGTGCCAGAAGTGGGATACCTCTATCTCACCTGACCTCCTTGGCGGCTCAGATGGGGGTACATTATCATATCCAATGAACAGTATCTCATTCGTTACTTTGCATCGAATTTGTTAATTTTTCGCGCTTTTCCCTCGGAGGTGAGTTCGCCTGTTGAGAATCTCTTGTTCGAAAGGCAAAGAATAGACTTTTCGATTATTTTGATCTTTTATATAATGAATAAAAGACATACTGAAAAGAAGATTTCAGCAATCAACAATCAATCATCCGGTGCAAGAAATGCGGCGATAAGAACAGATTGTTTCTTGTTAAAGGAAATGCAGTGCTTCGATGATGGAAGTGCGAATCTCCTCTTTCGATACCCCGGAAATCTCAGAGCATTTCGATGCAGCAGTTCAAAGAAGAGGAGCTCGACGAGACGATTTATACTGCGTTCGATTTCTGGGCACCCTGGTGCGAACCATGTCGAATGGTGGGCCCGATTCTCGAGGATATTGCCATAGGATATCCTGGAAGAATCAAGGTTGTAAAGATGAACTCGGATGGAACTCCGAATCTGAGTGATCAGTATCAGATCCTGGGGTTTCCAACGATAATTCTCTTCCATGAGGGGAGGGAGATCGACGGGCTCGTCGGTGCCGTGCCGAAGGAGAACATTCTGAGTTTTCTTCGACTCTGAAACCTTTCTTTTAAAAAGAATATATTAGCGCTCAGGTTTATGGTGCAATACACTCTGTGAGGGCATGTGGTTCGGCACATTAATGTACCATTGATAAAAAAACGGGTTGGTTCCCCAAAGTAACTGGATACAAACGGAGGAGAGGGTCATGGTAAAACCAAAAGTTGGTCTGTTTGGAATACTGGAGAAATCAGAAGAGGGATGGGAGCGTGCATCCCAGCAGGTACGTTTAATTAAAGATCAGCTTGAAAAGGCGGGAATGCAGGTTTTCGCTCACCAGGAAGTCGTTGGTGATGATAAATCTGCTCAGACTGCCGGGAGATTCTTTAGGGACAGTGATCCTGACCTGCTGCTCGCGTATATGATCACCTGGAGTTTTGATCACCTGGTGTTGAGTGTGTTACGGTATATTGACAGGCCTGTTGCAATACTTGCGATTCCGGGGATAAAAACAGGTTCTCTCGTCGGGGCACAGCAGCTCGGCTATCTACTCACGGAGCAGAACAAACAGTACTCAGCTTTTTTTGGACCTACTGATATTCCAGATACGTATGGACCGATTCTGTCGTTTGCGAAGGCGGCCTCTGTGAAGAGGAGGATGGAGATGGGAAAGATAATGCAGATCGGCAGAAGATGTCACGGGATGTCGCCGGCTTCCTTTGATGAGCTCGAGATCACGCGGCTTTTCGGCCCGCAGGTTGTGACCTTCAGCTGGGAGGAGATTGAACGTAACGCAGAATCCATGAAGAAATCTAATGTGAAAGAAATACAGGATAAAATAAAATCAATTGATCCGATGACAGAATGCGCAGAAACAGATATCGAGTACACAGCAAGAATATACCTTACCCTCAAATCCATGTACAGGGAAAGCGATTTGATAGCGATATCTCTCGGAGGATATCCTCAGTATGCAGGAAAAGTATGCCTCGTGAGCAGCCTGCTCGGAGAAGAAGGTATCGTTTCTGGATGCTGTGAAGGTGACATGAATTCAGTGCTCGCCATGTACCTGTTGCAGGAGTTCAGCGGACAGCCGACGCATTTTGGTGAAATGCTCGATGTCGACGAGGATGAAAACTCAGTTGTGACCTCCCATTGCGGGTGCAGCGCACCAAAACTCGCCGCAGATCCCTCACAGATCAGAATAGCGCCGGTACGGTTGTTCAATCAGGGGACCTGTATCAAGTTTCCTGCCAAAAGCGGCCCTGCCACCTATGCAAACCTCGTTGGGAGGAGAGGGACATACCGCATCTGTGCTATTGAAGGGCATGCAGAGGTGACCGACATGGTGTTTGAAGGAAACCCTGTGAAGATGGTATTCAATGTTCCGATCAAAGAGGTAATAAAAACGGTGTTTGAAAAAGGCTTCGGACATCACTGGATAATGGGATATGCGCACATGATTCAGGACCTTAATAACTTTTGCAGGATATCCGGACTTGAGGGCACCTTCTTACAACCGAATCAAGGAATTAAATACGCTTCATTCCATCAGTAGAGGGCATATCAGTGTTATTCGTACGATTGGTTTTTTATAAATGAGAAATCACGGCATTTCCCCTTGACAAAAAATTGAAATAATGATTAGTTAATTCCGAGAAAGAACTAATTCTCTTTGAATAATAAAGAATAATGCTTGAAGTTCCCAAAACGGCAGACCAGTCATTACAGAATAAAATCAACCGGTCCATCATCTTTCACTATCTTCGCGAAAAAGGAACTGCATCGAGAGCAGAAATTGCAAAGCAATTACGAATCAGCGCCTCAGCTGTATCCCGCGTGATCGATGCCCTCATAAAAGAAAACTATGTGGTTGAAACAGAGAAAATAAAGACAACGGTGGGGAAAAGGCCGATTCAACTGCAGGTCAATTCACGGAAAGGCTCGATTCTGGGTATCGATCTTTCACAGGACAGGGTGCAGGTTGCGCTGTTTGATTTTATGGGAAGACTCTTGCGAAAGTACCGCGGATTTAAAATAAAGGGAAAAAAAGACGAAGCTTCAAAGCTCATAAGAGAGCTGCGCTCATTTCTGGATCTTTACATTCGAGAAAACGAGATATCAATGGCTGAATGCGCACTTCAATCGATCAGTGTGGGGGTGCCTGCGGACATCGATGTGGATACAGGGAGAATTCTCAGCGCCTCTCTGTATGAAAATTGGAACGATATTAATTTTAAAGAATTGTTATATAACGAATTTAATCTACCGGTATTCGTGGAAAAAGACGTGACATTGTCGGTACTTGCTGAAAAAAACCATGGCCAGGGAAGAGACTACAGTGATGTTATTTTCATAGAAATAAGCAGTGGAGTGAGCGCGGGCATTATCGTCAACAATCATCTCGTGCGGGGCTCCACCGGTTCGGCAGGGCAGATAGCGTTTTCGGTCATCGATTTCGAAAAAACAGGCTTTCAAAATGAAAACAAAGGGTATCTGGATCTCTACGCTTCGATACAGAGTGTCAAAGCAAGAGCAGTGGAAGCAACAAAACAGGGAAAAAAGAGCGCTCTCCTGGACATGGTTGATAATAATCCGGAGCGGATTGAACCGTCGCTTGTCTGCCGGGCTGCGCTGAATGGAGACCAGCTCTGCAATGAAATCATCGACGATGTGGTGAAGCTTTTATCGATCGGGATGATCAATCTGATTCTCATTGTTAATCCTCAGGTCATTGTGCTCGGGGGGACCATTGCAAATCTGCCCGATGTAGAGACACTGTTCATCGAGAGGATCACCGCAATTATCAAGCGGGCAGTCCCGTTCAGAATTCCTGTATTCAAGATCAGCTCTCTCGGTGAAGATGTGGTGCTCATCGGCGCTTCGGACATGGCGGTCGAAGCGCTCATCGGAGGAGAGTTTCCCTATAAGATAGGTTTGTAGAATATGAGAAGAGGCAATCACCCTTCTCATGAGAGGGTAGACACAACGGTTCTACATCGAAAATGTGCTGGTGCATGAGGCCGCACGAGATGGCAGGCTTGGAGACCTGCTCTCCTGCAGCGCATATCGGCTTGGTGTCATGCCGGACTGGTCTGAGGGCAGGTGGATGGCAAACGGAGAAAAAAGCGGTGGTGCTGCAACGGATTTTATCCTCCATGATATAGACCTCTGTAACTGGATAGGAGGAACCCCACGTCTCGTCATGGCCCAGGGCGTCTGCTCACAGACAGGTGCGTGGGACTATATGGATATCTCCATCCTTTAGGAGGGCGGAATGAAGGGGTTTGTTGAGGGAAGGTGGAAGCGGATTCGGTGGTGGGCATATTCATTGACGGAGACCCCGCATCGTTCCTGAAATGGGAAAAGAGAGACCCCTTTGAGAAGGAGATCGAGTATTTCATCGGGTGCGTCAGCGCACAAAAACCCGTTGAGATGATCAGGCCACTTGATGCCCTGACTGCCTTAAAAGTATCTCTTGCGGCTAAAAAATCAGCCGAGACCCTGAAACCGATAAGGATCAGGTAATGTAACAAATTGAAATACCGGAGGTTTCTGTATGAGTAATGAGCTTGCAATAAAGGGGGGAACGCCTGTTCGCACAAAACCCTGGCCGAAATGGCCCGTGTTCACACAGAAGGAGAAGGACGATCTGGTGGCAGTGCTTGAGGAAGGGAAGATGACGGCCATCACAGGGCCGACGGTGAAGGAGTTTGAAAACAAGTTTGCCGCACATTTTGGGGTCAAATATGCGATTGCAACCGCAAATGGTGTCACCGCGCTGCATCTCGCACTGGGGGCGCTCGATATCGGTCCCGGTGACGAAGTGATCGTTCCGGCTCACACATTTATCGGCTCAGCAATACCAGTACTGATGGCCAATGCAATACCCGTGTTCGTTGATGTCGACATCGCGATCTTCAACATCGATGCGTCGAAAGTAGAGGCTGCGATTACCGACCGTACCAAGGCGATCATTCCCGTTCATCTGAACGGCCTCTCGGCTGAGATGGACGAGATCGGTAGAATCGCTGATAAGCACGGCCTGTACATTGTTGAGGATGCCTGTCAGGCCCATGGTGGAACCTATAGGGGAAAGCTCGCAGGCACCATGGGACAGATCGGCTGCTTCAGCTTCTTCGAGGACAAGGTCATGACCACCGGGGAAGGCGGTATGCTGATCACGAACGACGAGGAGCTGTACGATAAGGCCCGGTGCATGAGAAGCTACGGCGAGGAGCTGATTGACAAGATTGGGGAGAGGAAGTATGAGCATGTGACTCTGGGCTTCAACTACCGTCTGGGAGCCATGAATGCATCGCTTGGGATTAATCAGCTCGATCGACTGGAACAGATGATAGAGAAGCGGAACAAAAACGCTGCATTCATGCGCAAGAAGCTGAAGGGATTTTCAGCGATTATTCCTCCCAGGGAGGTTGAGTACTGCAGGCATGCGTACTACAAGTTCGTGTGCAGGATCAATCGGGAGGAGGTAAAGACGGATTTGATGAGTTTCGTGGAGGCGCTCAAAGCCGAGGGGATTCCGGTTACTCCCCGGTATCCGAAGCCGCTCCCGCTGCAGAAGGTATTCAGGGACAAGTGCGGGTACGGTGGGACCGACTGTCCTTACGGCTGCGACAAGTATGGGAGAGAGCCCGCATTTCTACGCGGCTCGTGGCCAGTGGCCGAGCAGGTGGGTGAGGAGGCGTTCGTGGTGCAGGTACATCCCACAATCGAAGAGAAGGATTACGATGATGTTATCGAAGCGATGAAAAAGGTCGTCATGCACTTCAGTTGTTAAGGATACACATGCTCTGTGTATATGACAGTGAGTGAACGGGTATAGTGCAGGTATTCATTATTTCATTATAGAGTTACATAAAATTGAAGGTTTGGCAGGAAGTTCGTAATAAACCGGATTTTATCATTGTGCCCTGTTTCGGTTGCAGTGAGTGTAATAAGAAGTGGGCCCTAGTGGGTATAGTTTGGAGAACTTTTGGAGTGTATGATGGGACAGCAGAGCTTCCTTTGTATTTTGCCTCTATTGTTGAACTTGTCCCAGTAAATCATTTCGAAACCAGGGAGGCAGAGTGAGTTACCACAAGGGGATAGTCTGACTGGTCTATGAGTTTTCCAACGGTAATTACGAGCGATACGAGGGAGTGCTTTGAGTTCATTGATGACGGAGGAGAGTATTTTTTCGCTGTTGTAAATTGAATTACCAAGTATGTCTTTGGGGGAGAGATTACAAGTATCTCTGAGTTGTCTAAATTTAAGAGTAATGCTTGGAGTATCGCCAAGATCGAGAGCAAGGTCTGAGAGGATCTGATATTTTTCAAGGGGATTACTGTTGAACAGGTTTTCAGCGGAGAGAAAGATTTTTTGTTTTCGATTTATTTCAGTTATTAAGATATCTCCACTTTTGTGAAAGGCACAAATGTGTTCCTATGGAGGTAAACGAAGTGGCATTGAGAACTGAGCTCAACTCGCACGACAGAATCATGTGTGCCGTCAATCTCCAGGAGCCTGACCACGTCCCTCTGTTTTTCGCCTTTTTGGGAAGGGGCAAGCCCTTTGATAAGGGATACGGATTCACCTTCGGGAACATAAACAGGTTCGATGTGCGCTATCCCTATTCACACAGAAATCAGATCCAGAAAGTGAAAGAAACCTCTGCCCTCGGCCTGGACGATATGATACGCCTCGAACAGCCGCTCGGCTGGGCCGAAGAGTACGTGGTGGAAGGAGTGCAGAATCTCAATGCAAAGGTGAGAAAGTTTTTCAGCAAGGAGGGTTCAAAAGAGCTTCTTGAAAAGATATACAGGACGCCGGAAGGCGAACTCAAAACTGTCGTGGAGAAGACCGACGACTGGCCCCACGGCGACAATGTCCCCCTGTTCAGCGATTTCAATGTTCCGAGAGCAAAGGAGTTCCTCATCAAAACCTATGACGATATAAAGAAGCTCAAATATCTCCTCGGGGAACCGAAGCAACACGAGTACCGGCAGTTCAAGGCGGAGTCCGCAGAGCTGAAAAAGGCGGCAAAGGAGCTGGGCGTTGTCCTGGAAGGAGGACGCACCACCCTGGGAGACAGCCTCGTGTGGCTTCTCGGAATACAGAACCTGATCTACGGGAGCTTCGACACTCCGGACTTCATCATGGAGCTGCTCGATACCATCTATGAGTGGGAGCGAAAGAGGCTCGAAATCATCATAGAGGAGGGAATAGAGCTGCTCTTTCATTCCGCCTGGTATGAGATAACAGACTTCTGGACCCCTTCCCTGTACAGGAAACTTCTGAAGCCGAGACTTAAGAAGCTCGTGAACATCACAAAACAGGTGGGAGTCAAATTCGTATACATTATTACAAAATCCTACGATACGCTCGGCGATGATTTTCTTGATATCCGATTCGACTGTCTCTATGGGGCGGACCCGATCCAGGGGAATGCAGGCCTCGATTATTTACGAGAAAAGTTCAAGGGAAAGGTCTGTCTCTGGGGCGGGCTCAACTCAGCAGTGACGCTCGGGAGGGGGACAAAAGAGGAGATAGAAAAGGCAGTCGAGGACGCGATCACGAAACTTGGTCCAGGCGGAGGATTCGTCCTCTTCCCTGTGGACACGATTCTCCCGGATGCGAACCCCTGGAGCAACGTAGAGGTTTTGCTGAACAAATGGAAGGAAATCGGAAGCTATCCGATTGCAGTTCGTTGAAGCAGGGGGGATCGATTCTGTTGTTTTTGAAGAACGCTGCTGAAATAGAGAGAGATGTGTAAAAAACAGAGCACGTTTCCGGTATTATCCAAAATATTTGTATTCATGACCGCCTCAAACTAATGCTACTTTCAGTTTATCTCCTTCTTTTAACATGCATGATCATAATGATTTTAATTAAAGATCACGATGGGTTTCAATTACGTAGAGCTTTGAAACCTTATGCTTTGTGACGCGCACCAGATTTTAATTCATAAGACCGGATTAATTTTTCTGATTCGGTAAATTCTTATTGACATGTTGATTCTTTCAGATAGAATACAGCCACAATAATTATCTCAAAAAGTATAAAACTGCTTCGACAAATCATACTCACACCTATCAAGCCATTGATCATCTAGCTGGAAGCAGAGATTCCTATTCTTTTTTCCGTTTTGGGAATTGGAACCTCGAATCAGTTGTTTATTCATGTATGAAGTACTCAAGAGAAATTGAATCATTCCTGTTTGACGGATGAGGTTCTGTCATTAGAATGATTGTTATTTTGTCTACAGAAGCACTCGACCCATACACGTGATAATCGATTTTCATGTTTTTCAAGGAGAAGAGAAAAGATGACTAGAATCTTGATTATTGCATTTATTCTTGTTTTGGCAGTTGTTTCAGGGTTTTGTCAGGATGCGCTTACAATCCTTTCAGATGGAACAGTCACTATCAATTACGACCTGAAAATGAATGGGGATATCATTTTAGGTATCAATAAAATGATGTCCGATGGCGATGGGGATACATCAGTCACATTTTTGGAAAGTGAAAATGATGCCATAGACATCAAAGTCAATGATTCAGCAATTGTATCAATAGGGAAAACTGATATTGAAGTAGATGGGAGGTTGTCTGTTAATGAATTGATTATCGGGAGTGAACCAGCAATTCAAAGTCTAAGTGATGATGATTTTGAAATAGATGATTTCGGTGTTTTCCACCTGAAATCGAATCAAATAATTAACATTACACCCACTACATATTTTACTTGCGGTGAATCTCCGCCAGATCAATATATAAACTCCTCGCAAACTCCTATGTATTATGCTATCCCGAATTTACAGGATTTTAACAGATACCAGGGGAAGAGGCTCACTGTAATTCAGATACGGTGGATGAATCCTCCGACAAAATGGATTCGCTTCTTTCTTTTAAAAAGAATGATTGGAACTTCAAGTTTTACTGAAGCCCTTTATTTTACGCGTGCTTCGGGTTGGGAAACCTACAATTATCTTTGCAATATAACAATAGACCTCGCTTCATACGAATATCTGTGGGCCACAGAGACGAATGGGAATAAAGGGTATATATCATGGATCAAATTTATTTTTGAGTAATAATTTTTCAATTCATAAGAAATTAAATATAGGAGAGACAGACATCCGATGAAAACATAGCAGTAAAAAGGAGGAAGTATGAAAGTTTTTACACTTATAATGAACCTTTTTACGATGCTAGTTCTCTCATTTTCATATCCCTCATTAATATCTGCTCTGGAAGATAATCTTTACCTGGTTGATCAGAATATCGCCGAAGACGTTATCACTCTGGCTGCGATTAACACTATTACTGTAGGTCCTAACTATACAATTGATGGAGCGGATGTGACAATGGTGGCTGGCTCACAGATTGTGCTGCGGCCTGACTTTCGGGTTCGGGTGGGAAGTAATTTTCGTGCTTCTCTTGGCCATATGAACGGGTACACGGTGAATGGTATTGAGCAATGGGAAGAGGGTATGTATATACATGGCAATCTGGACATACAACCTTCAGGGTTTCTGACGCTCCTGCCAGGATGTGAAGTTGTATTCATTGCTGACAAGTATGGGACAATTACAATTTTAGGAAAATTTACTGTGAATGGTGGTGTATTGAAAGGAAACAGTTCCACTCCAGGTTCCTGGAAAGGAATCATTGTTGAGGGCTCTGGTAACTGCTCCCTGAAGGGAACTGCGATCGAATTTGCGGAGCAGGGAGTCCTGGTAAAGTCAGGAGCCCGAGTAGTGATAGAGGAGTGTACCTTCAAAAGTAATTTAATAGGGGTGCATGTGTGCGGTGGGGCCCCGGTAGTGCGGAACAGTTATTTCATAAATAATGAATGGTATGGCATAAAGGAGGACGCGGGGGGGAGGCCGCAGGAAATTCAGGATAACATCTTTTCAGGGAATAGTCACAACTACTATCACGAAGGCTTGGGGATCATATCGATACCGCATTTGAATACACTTTATGGAAGTTGGGGGAACGTTGAGAGATAAGTAAAAAGGAGGGGGGATGGGGAAGGGTAAAATTATAAAGGTGACTTTTTTGTTATATACAATTTTGACACTTAGTTTATTGGACGTGTTTGCTGAAGAGACGCTCAAAACAGAGGAGAAGGAGTCAGAAACAGAAGGTGGGGAAGAAGATGAGAAGATTGAAATCACATCCAAGGGTGTCCTTCCCGCGAAGTTGGAGAACACTCAAAATATATTGAAACAACGGCTGGATAATTATTCTCCCGTCAATATTTATAATAATTACACTACAGTAAACGTGTCTCCTCAAAGTGGATCTGTAGATGTTGATACAACGGATCTGGTAATTAGAGGAAAAAATGGACACGACCTGGTAATCACACGTCATTACGACACTGGAACCGCGATCAGCGACTGTAAGGAGTCAGCTTCATGGTGTTTCGGAGATATTGCGTATTCAATCGGAGTTGGATGGAGGCTTGCGTTCCCTTATATTAAGAAGCCTGCTGAAAGAAAGAGCTGGGAAGAGTGGGAAAGGGAGACACTATTAATCCTTCCCTCAGGAGCTCGGTACAAACTTTCGGAGATGAAGTGGATTGGGACAAATAATTTTCGGCAATATGAATACCATGACGTGGATGATTTCCGCCTGGAGTATTCTCCTGCAGGGGAGCATTACCGGCTCATTATGAAGGATGGGATGCATTATGAATTGGATGGAGATGGTCTGGTGTCTGCCATACACAACCGAGTTGATGGTATGAAATGTGGTGTGATAGAAATAGTATATAAGAGAGAGAGCGGTATCAAGTTAATTGATTATATGAAAGACACAATGAATCGGCGTGTGTATTTCACCTATGGTTTTCGAGGCAGTGGTGATTCAATGAAACCAACCATCACAGGGATTGAAGTGAGAGATGCAACGGGTCGTATTGGAACAGATCCTTATGCGAGAAGTGTAGCCTATGTGGTAGGACCTGAGGACAGATTACTGGAAAGTGCGAGTTTCAACGGTAATGGAGTAATGAATCACACGTGGAAGTATGGGTATGTCCAGGTTCAATTAAGTGAATATATTGAGGGCAAAATCAAATCATATGTAGTATGGCTCCTGGAGTCAGTCACCAATCCTAACGGAGGGAAAACGAAGTTACACAATGGGGATATCTCATATTATACAACACAGTTTTATCTCAGTGATACCGACTGGATAGAGCGAGCGCTTGCTGCGGGAGTGTCTACTTTCACCGATGATGACAAACCTTTGAGCAGTAGTTCGTATCTGTATGCAACTTCTTTCTATTCATCGACATCTGAGACCTATGTATCAAAGACTTTGGAGGAGAGAAAGGATGAAATAAACAATCTTCGAGTACGTACTGAGTATTCATACATCACAAGGGAAAAGACTGACATTGATGGGAACGCTCATATCAACACACTTCTTTCGGTGTCAGAGATTTATGATCCCTCAGAATCATCCACAGACTGGCTTGAACGGCAGGAAACGTACTATCATGAGAACACTCAAAGGATAAAAGAAGAGAGAAGATACAGGGCAGCAGATCATTATCGCATTTTAAAGTACGCCTATGATAAATGGGGAAACAGGACGTGGATGAAGGAAGAATGTAAAGCAGGTGAAAGGGAGAATCGATTAATTTCCTGGGTGCAGTATGTGGATGAAACCTATGATCCACCGGGGAACTGTGGATTTCCCGGAGAAGCAGATGCTCCCTGGATAATGGATACTCCGGCGTATGGTGAACTCCCTCCTGCAAGCGCTGGTCCGAAACCACATAATTTGATTTTAAAAAAGGTAATTGCAAATTATTATCCAGCTATTGCAAACGGAGCAGTATCGAATTTCGGTTCTGTCACATATCTCCACACGTATTTTCAATATAATCAAGAGAAACAGAGAACAGGGTATGCTGAATGGGATGGAGATCAATGGCTGTATACTTACTATGCGTATCACCCGGATGGACGGATTGCTCAGGAGACGACCCCTGATGGACAGAGGACAATCTATCAGTACAATGATACATATACTTCAGGAACTTACCTTCAGACGATTATTGAAGCTGATGTTGAGGATGCAGCAGGGAATAAAACGGATATTGTTACCCGACATGGGTATGATCACATGAGCGGGTGGGAAAAATGGGAAAAAAATGCTCGAGGGTACATTACTGAATATGAATACGATGCAATTGGCAGAGTGAAGAGAATTACCCTGGCAGATGACGATGACGAGATAGACTGGTTTCCTGATGGGTATGCCCCCTCTTTTCGCGATAACAACCCGAAGATAGTGAATGTCTATAATGATACAGAGCTCTGGATGGAAACAACGGATCCATTGAACCGGAAAAGCTGTCATTTTTATGACAATTTTGGAAATGTGAAAAAATCTGTTCAATATGATTTCGATGGGTATGACTATGTTGAAAAAGCGATTTTGGAGTACGAGTATGATGGATGGGATCAGGTCATGGGGGTAATAGAACCGGTAAATGGAGAAGACGGCTATCGACCGTTTACGAACTATGCATACGATTCTTGGGGAAATACAACAAGGATTATTCATCCCGATGGGGCAGAGATATTTCAGCATTTCGATTATGACACAAGTATTTTTTATGTCACAAATGAACGTGGGTTCAAAAGTGAAGAAGAATACGACATGAATGAAAGGATTATCCGATTCAAAGAGTATAAAGAAGCAGCACAGCGAGAAACATTTTATTATTACGATGCACTTGGAAATGAAAGGATCCGGATAGAACCTGACAATAACGATCCGTCGGGAAAAATCACTATATCATACTACAATGAATTGAATCAACTTGAAAGAGTCGAATATCCCCATGAGGAGTATTTGGAAAATGGAATTATGGTGAAATGCACACCTTATCAAAGATTTAAATATAACGAAGCAGGCTATGTAACTAAGGAAATACTCTCAATGCCCGGTGGTGGAGAGCACACCATCACCTATGGTGTGGATGGATTGGGCCAGGTGATCCGTATTTCTGTTCCCTATACCGATGACGGGGTAAACGAACTGGCGGTAACAGAAATATATTATGATGGCAATGGAAACAAGGTGAAAGTAATCGATGCGAATAACACTCCTTTATCTCCTTCCGAACAAAAGCCGCTATTCTACACCTATACCGCACAGGATGAAATAGCGACTGTAACTGACCCGGAAGGGAACATGGTAATCTTTGAATATTACCCAGACGGGAAGCTCTATCGAGAAATCGATTCACGGGGAACAAGCGGTAATTACCCCGAGCATAAAGGTGATTTCGAGACGGTATATTACTATGACTGGCTTGGAAGAATGGTGCGTAAAGAACTCCCCCGTGCTCAAGAAGGAATTGAAAAACCTATGGAGTGCTATAGCTATTATCCAAATGGAAATTTAAAGGAGATGATCGCTGCAGATGGGGGCTCTGTAAGCTATACGTATACCCCACGAAATTTTTTAGAGACTGAAACCATAAGTGATGGAATGAGAAATTATTTAGTAACACGGAAGTATGATGAGGGTGGAAATGAAGTGCAGGTTATCGACAGTCGCGGATATACCACAGTGAAACACTACGATGCCTGGGACCGGCTCGATTGTATCATCTTTCCTGAGTTAAATCAGGAGAGTTATGAATATGATATAAATGACAATGTGTCTGCCAGAATAGATGGAAATAAAAACCGCACCGAGTATACCTATGATAAATATGACAGACTCAGAACAGTGAAAGACGCAAAAGGGAATACCACAGATTACAGGTATAATCGTATGGGGAATCTGACCCGTATGGAAGGAGCCAATGGGAATGTGATCACCTATGAGTACGATGAGCTCGGCCGTCTTATTAAAGAAGTACGGGGACTTCCTGGTTTCAATTTCCTCTACTCCTATCGCTACGATTCAATGGGAAATATGATCGAGGCGAAAGATCCAAATGGAACACACGGTATGTATGAGTATGATGAAAACAACAGATTGAAAAAGATAAAATTGAACAACGGAAGCGTTACCCATGAAGTTCTTTTCTCCTATGATGAGGCAGGGTATAAGAAATGGGTAAAAGACGGTGAGGTGGAAACCTTTTTTAACAACGATGGAAATGAATATGTGCCTGATCCCCATGGAAGGATCAGGTCTGAGAAAGTGATGATAGATGGGAAGAGCTTTATCACCGATTACACCTATGACGTAAACGGACGGGTTACAGGGATACGAGGACCAAGCCGACAATGGTTGCATTACTCCTATAATCAATTGGGTGAGCTCGTACGAATGGAAGGTTTCATACAGGATGGGAGTATTACCTATGATAGCGGGGGATACCGTGAAAGCACAACTGCGGTGAATGGAGTGAGCGTAAATTGGGCGTATGATGCAAATGGGCGTGTTATTGGTCTCAATCACAGAAACGGCGGCACAAGCGTAAAGGACTACACATTTGTCTATGATGATGCAGATAATATTATATGGAAGAATGATAACTATTTTGCCTACGATACGGTGAACCAGCTGATTTACGAGAAAAGACTGGATAACCTTGAACTGTTGCAGCAGAATGAAGTCGGTTACGTGAAGGAGGATATATTTAGCCTGAAACCAATTGAGTTTATGGTGCCAAGTTCTGAGATAAAACTTGACTATGCTGCAAGTAGTATAGGAGTGGATCTTGGAGTACCAGTTAGCATGAACCGAATTGAATTAATACCGAACATCGGGAATCCGGTGAGCAGGGTTTATCAAAATGAGAGCACTTTGACTATATATACAAGTCCAGACAATGCGGCTGGGAGCTACAGCAAGCTATTAAACTGGACTATTAATAAAAAAGAAAACGGGGTGCTTGAGATTCTATTGCCCTCATCAGAGCCCGCCAGATTTGTTAAAATACATTGCAGTTACGATGATCGGGATGAATATCTCGTGCCGGTAAATGAAGCGGAGTTTAATAATTTTGCGGAAGATTTGATTCGGGTATACGCATATGTCCAGTGCATTGGGGAAGGTGAATATGAGTATGACGGGTCTGGAAACCGACATTCTGAACAGATCCATGAAAGGGGATCGGTAAATACATACATATACACTGTGTACTCTCACTCCAATCGGATGAAATGTAACGGGCGCTATGCATATAAATACGATGAGAACGGAAATCTTATTAAAAAAGGGACTAATTATACGATTCACGAGGATCAGGTAACGATTCATTCGGAAGGGGAGTGGTGGGAGTATGAGTATGATCTGCTGAACCGGCTGATGAGTGTGCAAAAGAATGGTCAGTTTGTGGCAGCGTATGTATACGATTGGGCTGGCCGAAGGGTCAAAAGGATGGGAGCAGAAAGGGGTACTGAGTATTTTATTTATAATCAATGGGGTCAACTATTCTACGAGGAGTGTGGAAACGAATATCATGAGCATGTGTATGCTATTGGGGACCTATTTGCACGGGTGGATGGGAAGATCGGCGATCAATGCTCACGCTCTACCTACTTTTATCACAGCGATCATATAGGAAGTGTTGAAGCTATTACTGATATAAATGGAGATGTGGTGTGGATGTGTGATTACACGGCCTTCGGGCGGATGATCAGTACGAGAGGTACTCTTGATGGAAGGCCAATGTTTACCGGCAAGGATTACGATATGGAGGTGGGGCTTTACTATTATAATGCGCGGTGGTATGATCCGGATACAGGGAGATTCATCAGTGAGGATCCTGCTCAGGATGGACTGAACTGGTATGTATATGCAGGAAATAATCCCTTGAAATATACAGACCCCACAGGGTTGAAGCGGGATAGGGGAGATCGTGGTAGTCGAAGCGACCGTAATAGTCGATCGGCTGATCGTACTTCAAGACGTGAATCTCGACAGGCGGATCGATCAGCGAATCGACAAGCAAAGAAAGAAGCACGAAAATCAAACCGTGAAGATAAAAAAAATGAGAGACAGGAAAAGCGAGAGGAGCGAAAGGAAAGGAAAGAAGCACGACGGCTTGAGAAAGGAGAATATTGTTCTGGTGATTTAAATGTTATACAAGCGCCCGAAGATATATATGGATTGATTAAACAATATGATCTTGAACTAAATATTTTTGATAATAAGATGAAAATGTATGGGTGTCATATTCGTTCTTTACAAGCAGCTGCTGAGATGTATACGGGTATACGGCTTTCAGCTTCACAGATAAGACAAGCGGTAAGAGATTTAAAAAGATCAGGTGCTGTAGAAGATAGAATGAGAGTTGTTAATCCGACAGCAGTAATCAATGATGCATTAATTCGACTTGGGAAAAAACCTACAGCAGATGTAAAAGGATATTATAACAATAATATGGACATGAAGAATGCTGATTATTCTATTATTCGAGGTACATATAAAGATAGTCAAGGAAAATTACATGAACATTCGCAATTGGGTGATTCATCTGGATTAACTAAATGGGATCCAGGTTTTAGAGAAAATAAAAAATTAAATGATAATAAATATTTATCAATCTCTTTTTAGCGTAAAAATCTTATATATTTATTATATCGAGGTATAAAGAATGAAAATGAGAATATTAATTTATTTATTATTAAGTTATATTTTGGTGCTAATTGGGAATGCAAGTGATAAACAAGGAGTTAGTAATTTGGAGGTATTTGGTTTAAATGAAGAGATTTATTATAAATTAAGTGGATCATGGGATAGATATGAAGACATTACAAATGTTACTTTGGATTCTTATCGGTTTTCATGGGGAAAAGGAAAATTAATACTAAACAGTTCCATTGTAATAGATTTTGGTGACAAGCCACCGGAATTTTATAACGGGTTTGAAGCCTTTGATATTGTATCTATTACAACAATTGAACAAAATAAATATAAATTAAATGTGATGAAGACAAAAATAGATGTTCATACATGGGAAAAATATAAGAAGCCTGGTTTTTTTATAATAATTTATAATGATAGTGACAATACAATATCATTTAAAAATATTAGTGGTTCCTTTTGGATGGATCCGAAACTAAATCCTTATTATAAAATATCAGGTCCTAAAAGATAAAAATGATAATAAACTTA
>Ga0180438_10005657_pt1 | contig 17254 bp, 31 predicted proteins | sample SS_ome_12_FD_132455 | JGI IMG/M metagenome (GOLD analysis project Ga0180438, IMG submission 132455) | Hypersaline lake sediment archaeal communities from the Salton Sea, California, USA - SS_3_D_2 metaG | ecosystem: Environmental > Aquatic > Non-marine Saline and Alkaline > Hypersaline >...
AAATAATTTCCATCGGTAGTTCTTTTTCATGCGCCCACTTCACTATTTCTTTCTTAAAAGTAGAATCTTCCTTATAAACATTAGATAGTAAGACCTCACCATCACCACCAATATAACACAAGAGAGTTTCGCGCATTCCGTGCAGTACTTTTCTATACGAAGTAACACATTTTGGCTCTCTAGTAAAAGCCAGATTTATGTAATCTTCCTGCGTTTTTTCTGGAACGTGCCTATAACACAACGAAAAAAGGATTCCGGCCTTTTCAGTTGGGTAAACTTTAATTACGCGAATCTTTTTACTAAGCATATAGTAAACAGTATCAAGCTCTTCGTAAATATCTTGACAGAACTGTTTCATTATGCGAGTGCCGGTAAGATCATTGGTTAACACTTAATTCTCCTTGTCTCTAATCAGAGCTTCCAAAGCCATTACAGCCACGATCAGTTTTTGTTAGAGTAGTAACTTCAATAATGTCCACATAAGGGGAAGGTAACAGTAATGCTTGCGCGATTTTATCACCCCTACTTATTTTAATATCTGTTGCGACTTCTAAAATTTCACCATCTTTTGAGAAGTTAGATCGGGTGTGGAGCATACATACTTTAATCTCCCCCGTATACGTGCCGTCACAAACGCCTGCTAGGACGTGTAGGCCGCACTTAGCTGCAATACCACTCCTATCCTTAATCACTAAACAATAGCCCTGTGGGGGCTCTACAGCGATCCCAGTAGACAATAGGACGCGAGCACCAGGCCGAATGTACATTGTTGGACCATCATAATAAAGATCAATCCCAGCATCAAATTTATGCGCTTTTGTTGGTAGCTTTGCTGTTTCGGTTAGTCTTTTAACTTTAACTTGCACCTTGTTTCACCCTTTTTCATTAACTATTTGTTTCATTTTGTATCCCACCCAGGAACCTGTGATTCCATATCAAACCCTATGTTTTGCTGCCATTCAGGCCACTCAGAAACTCTTTTAGATGCCCTTTCTAAAAACTTCCGAAAGTCAGACTTGCTGCTGCTAGATATAATTTCACGACATCCTCCTTGTTCAAATTTGATAATCTCAATGTCACATTTGCTAGCTATGTAAGTAACATCATAAATCATCTGCTCATCAATCATGCTTATTTCTTGAGATGTGTCATATATGATACACTTTATACCAGCGTTAATCATCGTGATAGTACAGTTCAAACATGGAAAACCAGTAAGGTAGATAGTGCAGCCTTCTGGTCTATGCTCACAGTTTAATATAGCATTAACTTCAGCATGAACAACCCATTTGTACTTTTCTGGTCTAGTGTTGGGAAGGTCGGAATCAGGGGCTCCTTGCGGGAAACCATTGTACCCAAGCCCCCTAATCCTATTATCCTCTCCAACTATAACAGCGCCACATTGGGTTTGTGAATCGTGGCTACGTTTAGCTATGGTGTGCGCAATATTGATAAAAGTATCGTTCCAATTAGCACGTTGGTATTCAGCGTTCATTACTTATTTCTTCATCTGGTATTTCAATAATGACAAATTCATTCCATTCAGGAACTTCTGGTGGATTCCAAGACAAATTGAATTGTTCTGGATTACTAACAACATCCCACCTTATAGAATACATAGTTCCAGTACTACCTGGTCGCATATGACTATAATACTCTTCATATCTAGCTGATTTGACTTCTTTAGGGATTGACTCAATTACATCAGACAAGTACGCTTCATATAGTTCTTGCTGAGCCTCAATATATTCTTCATACCCATCTATAAAATCCTTAGCTTCTTTTTCGGTCTGAAACTTCTTAAGAAATTTCTTATCCTCAAGATCATCATAAACCCAATGCATTCCTATAACAGCAAACATCACTCATCCTCCACTTCACTTAAATTAATATAGTCGCCATAAGTCCTAATTGGGTCAAACTCGATTTGAAAGTTTCCAATATCTTCTTCAGTCCACCAAAAATCTAACTTGCATTCAGGACACTCCCCATTTATCCATTTAGACACCATAAATTCAGTTCCGCAAAATGGACAAGTTGTATGTATATTAAACATCATTATTCTTTAGTAAAGTGGTCAACGCTCTTTTCACTACAGCAACGCGCCGCGCTATTTCGCGAGGTTAAACTTTCCCCGCTATAAGCAGTCATACAATCCAAACTAATCCCAGTTTGCTCAGCCAAATCTTGGAAGGCAGATTCATCACAGCCCATATACTGGATTTGCCAATTATCTTTAGCTTCCTTCTCAGTAATTAAACTTTTGATAGTAGAACGGAACTCACGAGAAGCATTTTCACCACCATCAGTAATAACAATAACTGAAAACTTATTCTTGCCGTCATCAAAAGGCTCTAAATGCTTAATAGCTGTACCAAAAGCATCGTAAAGAGCGGTACTTCCACGCGCCATAACGTCTTCTTCTGTAGGAACTTCCACATTTTTAAGCTTGACATTATCTTGCATAAGCTCAATATGGCCGTCAAACCTAAATAGGGAGACGCGAACCTTTTTCACTTTTGAAAGAACATTAAGTTGCTCCCTAATTCCTTCAATAATCCACGCTTCTTTTCCTCCCATGCTTCCACTTCGGTCAACAACGATCGCTACATAATTTTTACTCATTCTCTTTATCCTCAATTATATGTCTAAGGTCACGCATTGCTACTATCATAAATAAAATAGAAGCAAATAAAAATGCTTTTACCCACCACCCATTAATATCATCCATCCCATCTAAGCAATATGCTTGCGATACAAGAGTCATTGAAAGCCACAAATGAAGCCCAATAGAAAAATACATTATTCTGCCTTAATTGTGATATAGCTTGATTCACCCTCAGAAAGATTCAGTTCCTCAATAAGCATATGAGACATCATTCGATAAAATCGACTATTGAATTTGCCCTTAGCTTTGTTTGAAGAGGTAAAGTAAACGTGATTTCCAACCCTTTTGACTAATAGGTTAACACCATATTCTCGCCTGCCTCTATAAATAGATAAAGTGGTTGCGTCACCAACATTAAACAGGCGAGATAGAAGTGACACTGAAAGCACTTTTGCCTTACAGTGAGTTTGGAAGTAATTGTTCTTCTTAACTAGCTTTGTTTTCATAATGCGAATTTGGTTCATGAGTTTCTCCAATTTTGATTTTTGATAACGAAAAAGTAATTTTCTAAATAGTTAGGTTGCATTCTAACCAATTTACAGGGTCTTTCTGTAGTCATTGGTGTTAGTGGCGAGACAAAAGTAATTTGCTCTATTCCAGTATGAACATCTATGTCTTTAGTAGCTAGTACAATCTCACCAGGATAAAATGTTAGCTCATTCCCCTGATGAATGTTAACTTGTCTTTTAACGTGATCTGGTATGTTAAAACAATCATGGTTTTCAATATAGTCATACCCACCAGTAGCCTCCCTACCATAATAATCCCTCAATCTAACCGTCTCGTTTTTGCCCCAACTAACCTCTAATACTTTAGACCATCTTAATGAGTGAACAGTATTCCTAGGAAAGAACAACTGTCTTTGTGGTATAGCATGAAATGAGTCATATATCTCTCCAGGCGTTTTAAATCTGCCTGAGATTGTTGATACGCATGGGGTGGCGCTTGTAGCTATAGTAGCGTCACTCAAAACATACATCCACTCATCTTTTTCTGGGTGATATTGATGGGAAAGCCTATCTCTAATTATTAAAAGCTTAATAGTTATTTCGGTTTCTGGGTCGTGAAATAATACTTCCTCAGTTCCCCAGGGCTTAATATTAATATCTTCGAGCCCATAGAGAGTAACGCCATGCTTTGTTATCGTTTGGCTCATTGGTCTTCTTTTCTATAAATAGTCCAGCCGTTCTCGCCTTCTTTTCGAGAAGTGAATAGGCGACCATCCTTAACTCCAAAGCTCAATTCAGCATTGCACTTACGATTTGTACACTTTATCGTGTAAAACTTTTTGCCTTCTTTAGTGCGGAACACCTTACATATAAGGTCTTTTGACTCACAATAAGGGCACTCATCTTCAAAAAACACTCCTTGAATATCTGCAACTTCTTCAAATAGCTCTACAGTATTCTCTCCCTCAACAACAATCGAAAGTTTCTTATCGCCAACATTAGCTTCAATCTGTGCTCGTTTTTTCATAGTAGCTCCTATTTCATTTCGTTTAGTACTTCAATTAGCGCGATAGCCTCATCCTCACTCAACATATCGAGAGTTTTCTTTTCTCCGTATGCAGATTTGACTAATTCATCTGGGTCGAGTTTCTTAGTGCGGCACTTCAAATTAATCGTAGCGACTTGGGCGGTTGCAATCTTTTTATAAACTGCGCCTTTTTCCTCGCTAACGCTAGCCATTTCCTCGCTTGTGTGAACACCAACCAATCTAAGTAGATTTTTATAGGCACGGCCAGCAGCCTTTGTTTCAGCAGTTGCGGCTGGATGTAGGCAGAATGGGAAATCAGTATTGCTCTCACCAGCTTCAGCAGTTCCAGTACACACGCCCTGCTTCTCAGTCCCAACACTCACTGTTACTGTAGCGGTATATCTGTTTTGTTCTGATGGTGGGTCAATATAAGTAACTGTAATATGTTGGATAGTGTAAAGCTTATCAACAATCCGCCTCAACCCATCTGATCTGGGGCACTTACGATTCTTGATCTCAACAACTTCATTATCTCTAAGCAAATCTAAAATATACTCATTCCACCCTTCGTCTTGCGGTGTCATTTCTGACTCGCTCATTTCTTCGGTTTCAACGGTTTCTTCGTTTTGGTCATCTAGTAAGTCGTCAATCATCCCAACTCCTCAACAGTTAGATTGTAAATACGTCCTAATTCATATACCTCAAAAAGGTAATCTAGCTCATCTGTTAAAAGCTTCAGTCTAGTGTTTCTTGGAAATTGATTGTGAAAGATATTAATCACAGCAGACATTCTAGATAGATAAATATTATTACACTCAATATTTTCTACATATCTCTCCATATTATCATGATCTAAACTAGCAATGCTTTTGTCGGCATATACTTGAATACAAATGTCTTTATCTGGTATGTAAAGGTCAACAGTGCAATTACTAACAATAGCTCTATGCTTAACTGATAGCTCAAGCCCTTTCATGTATTCTAACAGATACAGTTCAAGTTTGCAAGGGCCTCGCTGAATCTTATTCCCAAAAAATCTGCTTTTATCCTCGTCGGTTCTTTTTGCCCAGCTTATTTTCGCCCGCTCTCTTATCTGATCCTTGTTTTTGTTCGCTGTTTTAATCATGCTCTCACCCAAATTTTGCTTATGGGTGTCGCTGAGTGGTTTCCCCTTTCTCTTTTTAACACTTTCTTCTACAGCGTCCCTAGCTTGAATATTGTGTTTCTTCATCCACCTGTGTATAGTGGTCCTACTAACGCCAAAGATATCAGCTATCTCTTGCATTGAGTGGTTTTTATAAAGCTCTTTTAGCGTTTTTTTATTCGGCTTCATCGATAGGATTACAAAGGGGCCACTGGTTTTCTCTTGGAGTGTATACTTTACACCCAACTTTTGGAAGCGTTTCAACCCACTCTAATGAGGCTTCCGTATTCAAATTATACAAAACTGTAGCGTCAAATCCCAAAGCTAATTTTAATTGGTCCGCATGAAGCCTTGATCTACATAAAATATTAGCCTTGCTATATAATTCGTAAACATCAGCACTGTTTTGATTAGTAAAAACCCACTCTAGATCATAAGCAAGTAAGTTAATTGAAGCTGGTTTAAAAACGGATAGGGCAACTTTAAGTGTGTCTAGTGAGGTAGCAACGATATTATGCTGGTTCATATACACATGTTTCATTTGCATTACTGGGAACATTGGCTGTTCCAAAATCTCACCGTTCTGTTGGTAGTAAACCGTAACCGGAACTAAACTAGCCGACAGTTCATTCGCCCATCTAAAAACCTCACATGATATTTGTGATATTCCTATTGAGTCAAGAAGGATTGCTAACATGTACGCGCCTTTATGTATTTAATAACGTGTGAATAATCTTTTGCTTTTTCGTATTCGGTATTATGCATGTTTATAATTCCATAACCAGCTTCTTCAGCGTCAATTAATATTTGAGCATTGCTATCCGCAACCATCCTACCAAAGCTAAATAGAGTGTAGGCATCTAGCCAGTTACCCACTCCAAGAAAACTAGATGACATATGAACACCATCAGACAAAATACACGTTTGCATTTTTGGTTTAGTTGCGGCCCACTGCTGAAATTCATATAGGTTATCATGCCTAAGATAGATCATGCAGGTTTTGGTTCTATCAGTGCAGCGGTTTAGTAAGTAAGTTGGGGCATAATCAAACTCTTCTTTATCTATTACGATTTTGCTTTTATCAAAAAACAATTGTACAAGATTAACGCCCAGCTTTCTACAGACCTTACCTATAGAGTCTGAAAATGCTGGTGATATGGCAGGAATAATTAGGTTTCTAGGGCGAACTTGACCAATATCCTTACGATCAACAAGCTTCCATTTGGATTCTTTGCTGATAGCAAGTAGGGTAGGGTGGGGCTCATTTAGGACGTATGTGCTCATTCATTTTCACTTTCTTCGCTTGTTTCACTTTTCATATTCCACACGCATTCAAAACACATTTCGTGTTCATAGTCAAAACACCCACAACAAACGTAACAATAACACTCAGTACAATAGCGAACGTAGTCCGTCTCAAAATCCATTTCACAACAGGCGCATGTAACACGCTCCCTCTCTACTTCTTCCCATGGCATTTTTAGTCTCCCGTATCTTCTTCATCCAAGCAGTCATCACATATTTCTAATCGCTCATTAAAACAATTTTCACATACTTCGCGACCACACAGATAACACCAATGCAAATGGTATTTTCTGCACCCACAGCAATTACATATCATCACAACCCCTGAGGCTCAAAGTGCTTATTGTAACATCTAAGACATATACACGCATATGCAAGGTCTAAACATATGCAATTATAACAAAATGTTTTTTCGCAAATAACGCAATAGTGATGCACACACCCTAACGGAGCATCACAGTCAAAACAGTACGCTGTAGTTCCACGAACCATAACTCATCTCCTATCCCCAACTATCACACTCATCAATTTCACAAGAACAGTCAATACACGTCTCTTCTCCTTCATCCCAACAATACCAACACACATAACAATCGCACAAATAACACCAATATACTCGACTATCCCAGTTACAAGACTCACATTTCATAGTGGTATCTCCCTAGCTATCACCAGTTGCACAAAGCCCACACGCATGCCAGCGCATGCGCGGCAATAAGCACAAATTCACCAACTGCCACCAGTCCGCGTTCGCGCGTTTCTACCCAAAGCATGTGCGCCGCCATTGCCACAAGCGGCAACAGCAAGAGGGTCACGGCGAGCATCCCGAGTGTGTCACATGTCATAGCGGCATCTCCCTAGCCAAAGCTAAATCCCTATAGGAATCAATATCAAACGCAATGCCGTTTTTCTTATATTGAATGTCAATAGAGTAATCAACACACATCTCATTAACCAAATCACATAGAAAGAACTGACCCTCTCTAAAACATGATTTTACTACACAAGAGGTAGATAGGATCATTTGTGACCAAGTATAAGGAGCGCCGTAAGATAGGTACTTTAAGTAGCCCTCTTGAATATAACTACCAACTTCTCTATGGCTATCTTTATAGTTTTCAACTAGCGTAACCCCCCTTTCTAAAGGGATTGCTGCTTCGTTGAAGTATAAGTCACCATTTAAGATAAGTACTTCTTCATAGCTTATATTACTGAGAGCAATGCGAACAGAACTAACTGGTCCAGTTGTTCCATAGTTATCACTACAGATAAATTTGATAGGTAGGTCGGTAAATTCATTTTGTATCTCGCTGGCATTATGACCTATCACAACCATTATCTCACTATCTGGATAAACAGACGTAAGTGTTTTATATTGATGGCGTAATAGTTTTGTTTGATTATAAACAATTAGTTCAGGCGGAGCAATAGATGATTTATGCATCCGTCTACAATGCGCAGCGCTACATAAAATAATTTGCATTTACCCACCTAATTTAAATAGTATGTCGGCACAATGCAACCCAAGTGAAACACTTAAAAATTTACTTATGATTTCATTGCTGTTCATATTTGGGGAAAATGGGATAGCATCGGCACTTCTAGCAAAGAATGGAAGTGGAATCTTACTGTTTGTGATATGCCTAACGGCAAACTGATTGTAAGACATATTGTAAAATGGTTGCCCGTTTACTGCAATATCAGCGTAAGCGCATACGTATTGTGGGTGAGTATTCATTGCCTCAGCAAAATACTGAAGCGTCTCTTCTGGAGAAAACACAAACTCACACTGCGAATCCATAAATAATGCTGGGCCAGAAGGCAATTGTTCCAACCCAACTGTGCTTATTACTGGTATATCTGTTTCAATCTGTTTCGGCGGGCCATGTAAAATAATAAACATGTTCTTTTGCTTCTTCTTTCAACTCGCACAAATTTAAAACGTTATGTAAGTGACCTAAAACAACATGAAAGTAAGTATTCACAACTAAAACTTCATTATTGATATGACTTAGAATACACTTTTCCCCCTTAAAATGCTCTAGCCAGTCCTGCAATCTATTTTCAATTGGAGTACCGCTCATACAAAGAGCATAATAAGGACAGTTAGTTTTTCCATTAATGACAAAGTTAGCGCATTCAAAGTGGTCGTTATTATGATCAACTATACTAACCAATTCATATTTTTGGTTTGGCATAGCATCAATGAATTTTTTAATTAACGACTGATCTTTTGTTGTGATGCAGACATAAACACAACTGACATTGGATAGATTTGCGTCTTTTAGTGTGTTTTTTAGTTTGTCTAGGTCGTTGTCTGTAGCATCGATTATAAGATTTATCATTGTCTCGACATTTCTCGTAGTTTTTTCTCGCCAGCTAACAAACCATAAGCGAAGAACAATCCAGTTCGGTCTCCAAGCTTACTTACTGGGTTTCCAGAATAATCTTTTTGCAGATATGCATCAAACAATTCCAAAACATTATCAATTTGCTCGTCTAGCTCACTGTCGCTAAGTTGTGAAATGGCATGCGAACCATCCAAAATATCCTGCACTTCTTGAAACTGGTTAAGCATTTAAATAATCCTCTTCTGGTAGTTGGGTGAAGCCGCACCTAATACCCTCTAAGTTATTTTTAATTTGTAGTTGCTGCGCACACTTTTGAATAAACTCAGCTTTTGTTAGTGGCTTGTAAACACCGTCCCCAACCGGAATACCACACTCAAACATATGTAGAATATTCTGATATTCATACTTAGAAACGTGCGTGTCTTTACCTAGAGATTTTAAGCACTCTTGTATAATGATAGAGTGGGGCATGTCTGGGTGACAGTTTAATGTATGCTTAAATTCAGGTGGTGAATCCCATTGAGAAGTTAGTTCTAATGAGTCAAAATACTCTTCCCAAACCTTAGCCGTTTCATCCCAATGGTAATTAGACATGTAAGTTTCTCTTGCTTCAAAACCCATCTTATTCCTGACCTCACTAGGAAGTTTTAGAAAATCAAGAATTAGATCAGCGGATTTATCATTGTCTGGGAAACTCCTATAGGCACCTGTTTCCATTTCGTGGAAGTTTTTAGCGATTGGTAGTGGGCTTCCGCCACACTTTCTAACCACATCAACCATAGCACAAGTATCCATAGCAAAAGGATACACTCCGCAACTAGCCGCTTCTGGAATTGGCATTTCATGTCCAGCAGCAATAGCCATTTGGACATAAACATCAAACGAGTTAAAAATGTGAATTAACTCTTCCTCAGTAGCGCCATCTCCAACATGAGACATGTTAGCAGCAAATTGGTTACAGTGAGGGCATTGAGTATGAGCGCCCCTAAATAGGGCAACAAAAATACGACGGCACTTTTTACACTTATATGTGAAAAATACCTTGTGGGCGATATTAAATTTAGTCAGCAGTGTTGGAAAGTCCCACCCCATTCTGTCTGGGTAGGAAGTGTGCATATATAAAAATAATCTATCTGCAAGGTGTTGAGGAGCACGGTCTAACATAATCCTCAGTGTTTCAAACATATCAGGAAATAGTTTGCGCTTTTGATTACGCATAATATTCCCAATAATGATAAGCTCAGGATTAATACCTAGCGCCTGCCTTGCTTGCTGCTTTGGAATTGGCTTATAGATAGTTGGGTCAGTAGCTGGCGGAGCCACACCAGCCACATTTAACCCAGCCTCTTCAAGCGCTGCACGGCCCCAATCATTATAGCAAAATATCGCATCCGCTAAATTGAAATCTGTTAGCCACTCACTTTGCTGTGGTTCAGAATCCACTGTTGGCATAATCACACGATGGAAAAATTTGCGCAGCGGACTTTTCTCATGGTGCTTGAACATCCATGGGTCTTTAATACTAACAACAACATCCGGCCTAAAGTGTAGACACACCATATCAAAACGCCAAGAACCCCAAGCGAACTCTGGGTTGGAGCGATATTGCTCCCATCTTGGATCATTTGGCTCTACTGCGTTAGGATATATTTTCCACGGTTGCGGATTATTAGTGATAGAGTCTGTTGTCGCATAGGAAGCAAACTCAGCAATTTCATATTTGCCAGTGGCATGTAGTCTTTTTATAACTTCTAAATAGTATTTAGCAAACCCACTACTTAGTTTAGACCATTCAGAATCAAACAGGATGCGTATTTTTGCCATTCGTGATTAACAATCCTCATCTAGTACGTGCCAGTCATTGGCAAACATATCCTCGTATTCGGGAATCCACCCCATTTTAATTTTTTTGTCGAAAGTAGCCAAACACAACGTATTATATGGTTCCATACCATCAACTGGTTCTAATGCGGCATTCACTACATATGCCTTATCGGTCCATGAGTTTCTAGCAATGGCTTTACCATCAGCTAGTTCTGGAAGGACGTCTGAAAAATACATTTATTCCTCATTTTTAAATCGTGTGTCTTCAACAATTTTGCCGTTACCACTACGTGAGTCATCAGACTTACAGGGCTGAATAACGACATCCATATCAACTTCTTTAATAGCATCATCGATAAGTGTGTCGTGCCAACCTTTAACTTCTGCAATTAATGACCTGAGTTCATTGCGATACTCTTCAAGTCTAAGCACTAACGCTCGCAAATCTACTTCGGTTAGTCTTAACTCGTGGTATGTTTTAGCTAAGTCATCATCAGTTTTTGATATAATTACTAGGCTAGTCACACATACAATAATCGAAATAATACTTAAAACAATGGCTGTAATTGCCATACTATCTCCTTAAAAAGGGATTTGGCCGTCTTGTGGCGGTTGCGGTGGTTCTGGCTGAGTGACCTGTACTTGTTGGGGTGGCTGCTGCACTGGTTGTGTCGGTTGTGCTGGGGCCTGTGCTTGAGTTTGTACTGGTTGTTGGGGGACTACTTGTTGTGGATCACCATAGGAAGTTTGGTATCCTCCCTGTTGCGCTGTGGCCTGTGGAGTGACCTTCATAATGCGCCGCACTTTAACATTCTGCTTACGCTTCTTCTCACCAGCTTGCGTTTCCCACTGTTGCTGATTAACAACTCCATCAATCATGACCTCATCACCGTTTTGAAGGGTCTTTGCGATTTCACACGCATCCCCCCACGCTTCACAATCAATATAGGCGCCTCCCTTACCGCCATCATTAGCGCTCCAAATTGAAAATGTGGCTACCTCATAGCTTCCACGATTGTTGATGTAAACCTGCCCACGAAAAATACCATTACCATAAGCCTTAACGCTCATTCTTACCTCTCTTACTTAGCTACTGCAACATGATTAATAATTAGACTATCTCGCACACTATTATCTTTAAGCTTATTTCTCTTAAAGGTGCAAGATAAAACAACTTCAGCATCCTCAAATAATAGATGCCCAAATTGTTTATATGTATCAGCAAAAATAACAGCTTCTGTCACAGCGGTGTCGTCACCGATAGTAACAATCGCCATATCTTCGCCTTTTGACTTTCCTCTTTTGCAAGGAAATGAGTTACAACGTACTATATAGCATAGTATAGCACAACTTTGCTTGTTTGTCAAGTACTCTTCTATAGAAATTATGCCATTATTATCCTCCCGGAACCTATCTAATTTTGAGACGCTAAGTGCCACACCTAAAAGTTTTGTTTCCGCGTTTGCTTTCGCAAAGATAGAATCGGTTAATTGCGTGGCTGGGTTTTGTAACAAATACAACAAATTTTCAATACGTTCACGGCTTTTAGTGTTGATCTTCAAATCAGTTGAATCAATGAGAAAGACTAGGGCAGTTTCTAAATCTGGTTTGTCGGTGATTAGACCCTGTTCTCTTTTTGTAAGGCCGCTCCAGGTTGTCCATTCGTGCAACATATAGGCACGATCAGCACCTAAGTAATCCAGCGCGCCAGCCTGGATGAGCGGAACAATAGTTGATTTTGTAAATTTTCCCCCATGTTGAAGTAGTAGCTCATTCCAAGTTTCAAACTCTAATCCTTTTGTTTTATTTAAAAGGTCAGCAAGTCTTGTCTTACCAATCCCCTTAATTGACCCAAGCCCATAATAGATTTCCATATCTTTAATGGCAAAGTCTGAATTTCTATGTTTAAAACTGGGAGGGTTGACTGTAACCTTGTTTGCTCTTGCATCTTGCAATAATGTACGAATACGATCGATCTTACTAGCCTGTTTAAGAAAGCTAATGTATGTCACTCTAGGAAAGTGGGTTTTTACATAAGCAGACATATAGGCGTTTTCTGCATACTCCATCCCATGAGACTTGTTGAAGATATATCGGCCAGAAGCCTCAAACATATCAAACAGTTCGTTGGCTTGCTCTTCATTGATTGTACCAGTTTTCTTACACCCGTCAAGGAACTTTTCACGCATTTCGCGTAATTTCTCTAGTTTCTTTTTCCCTATAACTCCCCTTAGTTCATTAGCTTCAGAAGCATCAAACCCAGCTAACTTTCTAGCTAGACGCATAATACTTTCTTGATAGAGACATTCATAATATTCATTTTTGAGAATTTCTTCAGTCCCAGGATACCTACAAGAAGCAGCCTCTTTTCCGTTCTTTTTATCGCAGTAGTGCTTAGCTACATTTTTACCATCATACTCAGCGCCCAAGCACCCAGGTCTAATGATTGTTAAGAGGGCGGATAATTCGTCCATGCAAGTAGGCTTTAAGATTCTAGCCCAGTCTTGACCCAACTTTTGCTCAAGCTGAAACACACAAACAGTATTTCCACTACTCAACAAATCCCAAGTCGCTTGACACTCATGATTAATCTCATCAAATTTATGCTCCCACCCAATTCCTTCTGATCCATCCTTTCTTTTAATAATAGGGAACTCACACCCACATGAAAATTTATACGTCTTCGTCATTCAAAGCCCCCTCAAATTTAATCCTACTTCCTAAATCTCTCTGCAATGTTAGAAACCTAGCAAGAATTTTTGCAGTGTCTTTAACATCCTTAAGGGCCTCATGGCTCCCTTCTAATGGTATATTAAAAAACCCTCTCAATACATCTAATGAAACACTTGGGATTGTTTTAAGTGTGCCAAACCACGTTAAGCATAGTTGCATTGTATCGATTTTATATACCGGGTGGAAGAAAGATATGTTGCCCTTTTTATTTATATACTTACACTCTTCACAATACCTATGCATAATAACATCATCAAAAGCGCAGAAGTTATGCCCTGCTGGAATAGGCATTCCGTTCATTTCATATTGGTTCATAAAATTAGCAAGGCTGTGGATAACATCTTTAATGTGCATCCCACTACGCCACTGCTCTAAAATATTCTCTGGTTCAACGTTTTGCTTTTCAGCGTGCCATTGAACAGTACTAGCAATATTTTGCATGTAGTCTGGATTATTCAGATATGGGTGCTTAATATACGTGCTAAATTCAGAACCCTCAATAACTTCAAAAGTATAAGGGTTAATCATAACACAAGCTAGTTGTACGGGCCGACACTCTTTAGGGTTTGGTCCATCAGTCTCAAAATCCAACACGCAAATATTAGACCTAAGGACTGGCTGTTCTTTTTGATATTTCATTTTTTCATTTCTTATAGAATAATACTTACTACTATCATAACAACAAGTGCTAGAGCCATAAGTGACATCAAAGACAAACCAAACTTACACAGATCACACAAATACCAAACATTATATTCTTCTTCTGCGTAGTCAATATTTCTAGCTAAGCTATATAATGCGGCAGACTTGCTACGTCTTGATGCACTCGAACAAATCATTTCATCCTTGTCTCGTATACTTGCTACGACCTTTGAAATCTCCATCAGTACACCATCACCATATGGCTCGCCAAAACCATCTACTGGATAAATGCGCTCCTTTTTTCGCGAGTACGTATAATGCAAAGTATAATTTTTAAGCTCGATATATTTTTTAAGCGATATTTTCTTACCAATTCCCTCACGAGATTTATTGCATGATACTGGTGGTTCCCACTGTCCGTGTTCTATGCCTCGCATGGTAATTCTCCATATTTAAGAACGTGTTTAACATTCATCATGGAATCTAAAAAGTCTAACCCAAGAAGGTCTAGTTTCATAATCCCCAAAGCTTCTACATAAGGGTATTCAACTCCACAAATAGCCCTCTCTGTCTTTGTATCATATAGCATAGGAACGATTGTGTCAAGTGGAGAATCTGACATTGCAATAGCGGCTGCATGCTTACTCATGGCAATTTTAGTGCCTTGCAACTCAACAGCGATTCTAAACTGATCGGCCATAGGTCCACTATACTCCCCATTAGAATACTCGCAGTGATCCTTCCAATCGTTAGGATTGTGAATCAATGAATACAGTAGTGAGGATGGGGGCAAGCCCTGTTCAGCCATATCTTCTAGCTCATTAGATAGTTTGGCTTCATCAGGAATCATTTTTGTAAGTGACTTGCAAAATTGGAATGTGGCACCATAAGCCTTAAGGGCAATTTCTAGCGATCCCCTTCCCTGCAAAGTCGTGAATGTAGCGACTTGAGCGGTATTAACATACTTATCCTCAAGGTACTGAATAATACTATCACGCATTCCAGTAGGAACGTCAACATCAATATCAGGCGGTGTTTTAGCTTGTAGGCGTGACTCGTCAATAAACCTCTCAAATAGAAGGTCGTATTTAATAGCGTCAACTCCAACAATACCAGCAAAATAAGCAGAAAGGACACCCCCAGAACTACCGCGTCCTACTGATCTCATTCCTCCATTCTCTTCGATCCAATCTAAAGTATCTGCAACAATCAAGAAGTAATCAGCGATATCATACTTTTTAATAATTTCCAGTTCTAATTCCAGCCTCGCTTCATACTCGCCTAATCTTTTCTGATCCAACTTCCCCTTCTTCTTTTCGTACCCAACGTATACTTTCTTTTTGTATTCCTCAAAACCACTTTTCTTTTTATTATAGGTTGGGAATTTAACATCTGATAGTATTTCGTACTCTTCCACCTGAGAAGATATTTTGTTTGTGGCTTCTAACTCTTCCTCTGTATAACCATACCCAATCATTTCTTCATAGGATGGGATATAATAATTATCCGTATTAAAGAAACAAGCCATCACTCCCTTACTTCTAGCTGCGGAGATTGGCATATTCAAAGATTTGCTTAGTAGGACTCTATGAGTTTCAGCTTGCGCTTTCCAAGTGTAATGCGCATCAGTTCCAGCCACCACCATAGTTTTAGTTTTGCGGCCTAAGTCACGAACCATATCGCTCAACTTATTTGCGACGGTGTGTTCTTGGTCAAAGTATTGCACTTCAAGACAATAGTTGTCGCCAAAAGCCTTTTTGCATTTTTTAATATGTTTAACTGGAGAGCCGTTTGCGTCAATAAACTCATCATTACTAACTAGATATTGAGATAGGATAGAGCCTAAATGACCATCAATAAATATTAAATTTTCAAACCCTTGTTCTATTAGCTCATCTAATGATATTCTTGGCTTAAAGTAAAACCCATCAGCAGTAAGTTTTGATAGTTTGAGTAATTCTTGCCAGCCCTTTTTGTTTTTAGCAAGGCAAACTAAGTGATAGAGCTTCTTATTAGATGAGTCTTTAATACTGCTGGGGAGATTACATAAGTAAAGCTCAATTCCAATAATGGGGGTAAGGCCAGCCTTTTTACATTCAGTGTGTTGTTTAACTGAATTGATTAGTGAGCCATGATCTGTAATAGTAACATAAGGACACCCAATCTCTTTTGCTCTTTGGATTAGATGAGAGACTTGAGACAGGCCGTCAATAAGGGAGCCGTCACTATGAACGTGGAGGGGAGTGTAGTACATACTCAGTGTCCTAAGATTTTTCTTTCTTCTTCAGTTAGTTTAGCCAGCACTTCTTCTTTTTTCTTAATCTTTTTGTCTATCTCTTCTTTTCGCTTTCTAACGTCTTCTTTTCTAGCCATCTTATCGTCATAGACTTGCTCCTTAAGGATTCTGCGAATCTCATCATCTTCCGTAGTAAGAAATCTAAGCGGAAAACCTTTAGTATAACTCGCACTGGCGAGTTTTAATTTTTGAGTGTGGCAACAAAACCCTAAATCACAATAAACCAACCCACCCGCAAATCTCCAATTTCGTTCATATTCATGATGGTCTTCGTCTATATTTTCAACAAATTTCATTTTAGCGTTTTTTACGCCAACAGCTTCATACAGAAGAATAACAACTTCAGTAACACGATCTGAAATTACGTCAGCGATTTCTTTTAATTTGTAATAAGTTTGCTCATACTCATCAGTCAAATCTATAAACAAGTCAATCTGTTCATCTGTTAATTTCATTTCTCTCTCCATTTCTTAAAATACTCATATGCTTCAAAATCATCTGAATAAAAATCAAGTAAATTAGCTTTAGCTATAGGGCTAAGCCGCAAGTCAACCCTTTTGTTTTTAACCATTTTGTTTTCGTGAGCAAGTCTCATATTTTCTGGTAGTCCCAAAATAGCTTTAAGTCTTTCAAAGTCCTCACTTAAGCTATCAAAAAACCCAACAAATATAACTTGATGTTTTCTGTTTTTGTAGTTTGGTAAGTATTGATTAGTAAACGGACGCAAATGCAAGACTGTATTCATATATTTGAGTGCAGTCTTATCGGAGCAAATAACTTCAGCTAGCTCGTTTGGCGTTTTGAACTTGGATAGC
>Ga0180438_10005658_pt1 | contig 17254 bp, 17 predicted proteins | sample SS_ome_12_FD_132455 | JGI IMG/M metagenome (GOLD analysis project Ga0180438, IMG submission 132455) | Hypersaline lake sediment archaeal communities from the Salton Sea, California, USA - SS_3_D_2 metaG | ecosystem: Environmental > Aquatic > Non-marine Saline and Alkaline > Hypersaline >...
ACTTGGTACATTTTGGTATAAAAAAAGCCCTCTTGACAGAGGGCTGGTATATAAATCCCTACAAAATAGGGACTTAAAAAAGCGAGCGAGGGGAATCGAACCCCCGTCACGAGCTTGGGAAGCTCGGGTAATAACCATTATACGACGCTCGCCTGATGTACAAGCAAAATATAGCTCACCGCCGGGTGAGCTGTCAACTCTCCGATTCTGCGCTCAGATTCCCCGTGCTGTCTCAACGCTTCCCGGTGTTGGACGCGCCCTTTGCAGAGATCCTGCGGATCCTGTACCATATCCGTATCGCTTTAAACGCTGCACGGCTGCATTCATGAACGGAGCAGACCGATACCAGGCTGATGTAGACACAATCCTGAAAAAGCGTCACCAATTCGGGGCGGATTTCTGGGCGACCCCTGATGGCAGAATCGGCAAGGGAAGCCCCTTTTCGACGCGGGATTGCTTGTTGATGCTCATCGAACTGGGAGTTCCCCTATCCGATCCTCTGCTGGTCGGAGCCACTGAGCTTGCATTCGGTCTCTGGAGGGAAGACGGGAGATTTAGATCTTTCCTGCGTGGGACGATCTATCCCTGCCACACGATCGGCACCGCGCGTCTGTTGTGCTGCCTGGGGCATGCAGGTGATGAGCGACTGAAGCGCACTTTCCGCTACCTCTTGGACAGTCAGCATAGCGACGGTGGGTGGCGGTGCAAGAAGTTCAGCTTCGGAAGGGGGCCGGAAACCGAGTATTCAAATCCCGGTCCGACTTTGGAAGCGCTGGACGCATTCCGGTTCTCCGATTTTCCGAACCGAGAAACGCGACTTGATAGAGCTGTCGAGTTCTTGCTCTATCACTGGGAAGTGAAGATCCCTCTGGGACCGTGTCACTTCGGAATCGGAACCCTTTTCAACAAAGTCGAGTATCCGTTCCTGCGCTACAATCTCTTTTATTACGTGTATGTCCTATCGTTTTATAACCGGGCAAAGAATGATCCACGTTTCAGGGAAGCCCTCGATTCGCTTGCGTCAAAACTGTCCGATGGAAAAATCGTGATTGAAAACTGCAACCGAAAGCTCAGAGGATTGGGATTCTGCCAGCCCGGGGTACCCAGTGAGCTTGCTACCCGCCGCTATCTGGAAATAGAGTCAAACCTGGAATCAAGATAAGACGAATCCGCCAGCAGGCGGATCTACCGCCCCACGCCGGCCTGCTGGCGGATCTCCTCCTGCTCGAAGATGTACAGGACCAGCTCGCTGTCCTCTTCCACGATGTAGGGGATGGAGATCGGTCCGCCGGGATGCTTCATGGCCAGGATCGTGGTGTTTCCCTCCTCCGAAATCGAATCCAGGGTGATGTCCACCATGATCGGATAATCGGGCAGCACGTACTCGAACAGGCCGAACACCTGACCGCGGGCAACCCGTTCGGGACGGGTCATGGTCAGCTGCACCACCGAGCCGTAGGGCACCTCGCTCTCCGCCTCCGGCGTCTGGGCAACGACTACCCCCGCTCTCTCCTCTCCCTCCGCGCGTTTGACCGAAAAGATAAACGGGAAATTCGCACTGGAAAGCTGGGCAAGGGCATTCCGGAACTCCATGTCTATGAACTCCGGGACCTCCACCAGCTCCCCCCTGGGCCCGCGGCTGACAACCAGCTCCAGCTCGGTGACGCTGTCGATCACGGTACCGGGCTCGGGTTTCTGAGCCAGGATCGTGCCCGCGGCTTCAGGATCGAAGACGTAGGATACCGGCTCTTTGATCTTCAGAAGGGCTCGATAGGAGGCAAAGAGCGTCTGCAGGTGGATCTGTACGTCCTCCAGCTTCTGCCCCACGTAGTCTTCCACCCTGTCGATGACCGGTCCCCGGCTCACCGTAAGAGTGATTCGACGGCCTACGCGGACGATCGTTCCGGAGGACGGTCGCTGCTCGATCACCATTCCCTTCTCATAGTCGGAGGAATAGCGGACCTGGAGCCGAGGATACAGCTCTTTTTCCTGCAGCTCTATGAGCGCGGAGATCAGCTCCTTGTTTTCCACGTTCGGCACCAGCACCTCCTCGGCTCCCCGAACCGACAGCCAAAAGGTAACAAAACCGATCAGAACCATGAGCACGAACATGGCCACGATCAGGAGAATAACCAGTTTGAAGTTCCGTCGCTCGGGAGGGTCCTTCTGATTGGGAAATATCCGCGTGATGCTGCTCATCTCTATTCTCCCAGCTGTGCACCGATGAAATCTTTTTGACCGTTGAGAAAGGAGCGCCAGTCCAACGGCTTCCTGGCCTGAAGCTGCAGCCTGGAAAGGTGCAACACCCCCCCTCCGGTGTTCACCAGAATACCATACCGATTGTCGACGGCAAGCACAAGTCCCCGCTTCTTGCCGCGGGTATCGACGCTCTGCGGATACACCCCCCCTGCCAGGATGTTCAGGCGCCGGCCCGCCCAGGTGGTGAAAGCCCGCGGCCAGGGGTCGTAAGCCCGGATCATGCGCTCGATCATGCCTGCATCGACGTTCCAATCGATCTCCCCGTCCTCCTTGTTCACCAGCCTGCAGTAGCTGGCCTTGGACTCATCTTGGGCAACCGGGCTGATCCGGCCCTGCTCCAGCTCCATCAGGATGGTTGGGAGAAGCCCGGCTCCCATCTCGGCCAGAACCGGGGAGAGGGAGCCCGTCGTTTCCTGGCCGTTCAAGGGCAAGGAACGGGTGCCCAGAATATCTCCCGCGTCCATCTTCAGGGCAAGCTTCTGCACGGTTACCCCGGTTCGGGTTTCCCCGCTCAGAATCGCCGCCGTAATGGGTGAGGGCCCCCTGTACTTGGGCAGGAGCGAGGCGTGCAGATTGACGCCCCCTCGGGGGAAAAGCCCGAGGAAATCCTTGCCGAAAATCCGCCCGAAGGCCACGACCACGAGGAGCTCGGGCTGCAGGGCACGCACCTGTTGCAGGAAAGGTGCATCCAGAGCCCGGGGCTGGAAAACCGGAAGATCCAAGGCCAAGGCTTGCTGCTTGACCGGCGTGGCAACAGGTTGCTTGCCCCGGCCCGCCGGTCTATCGGGATTGGTGAGTACGGCGGTAATGGGAAATGCCTTTTGCAGAGCCACGAGAGAGGGTACGGCAAATTCCGGACTGCCTGCAAAGAGGATTCGCATCAGCTGTTGCTGACTTTGTCGTAATGTTTGACCAGCCGTTCCCGTTTTTTGGGATCGATACGGTCGATGAACAACACTCCGTTCAGGTGGTCGAGCTCGTGCTGGATCACCCGGGCAAGCAGCTCTTCGGCATCCATGGAAAAAGGCCGACCCTTGAGATTCCAGGCCTGGATCTTGACTTGGGTAGGCCGAATGACATCGGCGTTGACTTCGGGGATGCTGAGACAACCCTCCTCGTAGGTTCCCTGATCCACCGAGGTTTCCAATACCTCCGGATTGATGAAAACCCTGGGACCGTCATTGGGGATATGGGTGATGAACAGGCGGATCAGCTTGCCCACCTGCACCGCGGCCAGCCCGATGCCCTTGTTGGCGTACATGGTTTCGAACATCTGCTCGGCCAGAGTCTCGATCTCTCCGTCGAACTCGGGAACCAGAATCGAATGTTTTTTCAATCGTTCATCGCCAAGGGTGACTATATTCAACATTTGCTATGTCCTGAAATAACGATACTAAAGGGGCAGGCGAAAGTCAACGAACTGCCCTGCTCTATAAGAGCGACACAGGATCCACATCCACCTCCACGTAGACTCCGGCGGGAACCTGAAAGCCCCCCAGACTGCGCTGGACCAGGGTATGCAGGTTCCGGAAATTATCGGAGCGGAAGATCAGATGATTCCTGTGGTTGCCTGAAATGACCGAGAGGGGGCACTCTACGGGTCCCAGGACCTCAACGCCCCTTGCCCCCGGATCGACCGCCTGAAGGCTTCGAGCAAAGCCTGCGGCGGCGGAACGGGATCCGGCCGCGCTGCGTGCGCGGAACACAAGGCGAATCAGCCGGGTAAACGGAGGAAACCCCAGAGCCTTTCGCACCTCCAGTTCCTTTTTGTAGAAGGTGTCCAAATCCGCTCTGGCTGCCAGGTGGATCGTTTCGTTTTCCGGGAGGTAGGTCTGCACCAGCACCTTGCCGTCGGGATGAAAGCGGCCGGCCCGGCCGGAGACCTGTACGATCAGGTCGAAGGTGCGCTCGGCCGCGCGGAAATCGGGCAGCTGCAGCCCCGTATCCGCGGAGATGATGCCTACCAGTTTCACTCCGGGGAAGTTCAGTCCCTTGGCCACCATCTGGGTACCCAGCAGGATGTCGATCCTGCCGGCGTGAAAATCGTTCAGAATCTCTTTGAGGCGCAGCCTGTTGCGCACCGAGTCGGTATCCACGCGGCGCACCGTCAATTCGGGGAACAGCCGCTGGATCTCCTCCTCGATCCGCTCGGTACCGAAGCCGGAGTAGCCCACATCCATGGAACCGCACTCGGGACACAGATCCACGGGGCGGCTGCGGTACCCGCAGTAGTGGCAGATCATGCTGTTCTTTTGTTTGTGAAAGGTCAGACTGACCGAACAATTCCTGCATTTCATCTGGTATCCGCAGCTGCGGCAGTGAAAGAAGTAGCTGAAGCCTCGACGGTTTAGAAACAAAATGCTCTGGCGGCCCTCTTCGTGGGTACGGCGAATTTCCCGGATGAGCGTCTTCGACAGGGGAACGGATTCGCCGTTCAGATCCTGGATCCGTACCGCGGGCATGCTCCCCCCGCTCAAGCGTTCGGGCAGGTTGAGACGTTCCAGCTTTCCCGCATGCATGTAGTGGAAAGCCTCCAGAGAGGGGGTTGCGCTTCCCATCACCAATACGGCGTTTTCCCTGCCTCCGCGATGCATGGCAACCTGCCGGGCGTGGTAGCGGGGGGTCGTTCCTGATTTGTAGGAGCCTTCGTGCTCCTCGTCGATGATAATCAGACCGAGGTTGGCCACCGGGGCGAACACGGCGCTCCTGGCCCCGATCACCAAGCCGGCGGTCCCGTTCAGCAAATCCAGCCAGGTCTTCAGCCGCTGGGAGGGGGTGAGCCCGGAGTGCAGGACCGCCACGGGCTGATCCAAAAAGGCCTGAAAAATATCGACCACCTGATGGGTCAGGGAAATTTCCGGAACCAGATAGATCACTCCCCGGCCTCTGTCCAGCATCTCCCGACTGACCTGAAGAAAAACCTCTGTTTTCCCCGAACCGGTGACCCCGTGCAGGTAGAATACTCCCCCGTCGGCTGCACAGATGCGATCGATCGCACTGCGCTGGTGAGCCGAGAGGGTTATGTCTTTTGACACGGCCAGATCCCCGCCCATCTCCTCGGGTTCCACCTCCCGGCGTCCCCCGGGCAGCATGGTGGCCAGGGCTTCCCCTAAAGAACACAGATACATGTCGGAAAGCCAACCTGCAAGCTCGAGCAATCGCTGATCGAATAGGGGCCGTTTGTCTACGGGGCGCTGGATCTGCTTGATCTCCGGCACGCCCGCAGGCGGAGTTACGCCGCTGCCAACGACGTAGCCGGTAAGCCTGCGCGACCCGAAGGGAACCAGGACCCTGTAGCCGGTTGTGATGTCCAGACCTTCGGGAACGGAATAGGTGAATCTCTGATGGATGGGGAGGTTGAAGACAACATCGATCAGGCGATCCTTGGGTGGGCTCATGGCCGGTTACTCGGGCAAGCTCCCGGCCAGAACCGGCAGCGCCTGCAGCCGCTTGAGATCTTCCCACACGGCGGCCCGAAGATCGGTATTTCGCAGCACCGCGCTGGGGTGGTAGGTTGCCACCACGGGTATTCCGAGGTAGTCCAGTTCTTGTCCCCGTAGTTGTCCGATCCCCTCGCTGCGGCCGCAGAGAATCTGGGTGGCGATGCGGCCCACCGTAAGGATGGCCTTGGGTTTGAGTATATCGATCTGCTCTTTTAGGTAGGGCAGGCAGGCATCGGCTTCCTCGGGAAGGGGGTCCCGGTTTCCCGGCGGACGGCATTTCACGATGTTGCCTATAAAACAGTTCGACTTTCGATCCAGACCTATGGCCGCCAGCCAGCGATCCAGGTACTGCCCGGCTTTGCCCACAAAAGGCCTTCCGCTTCGATCCTCCTCCGCCCCCGGACCCTCTCCTATGACCATCACCAGCGGATCGACCGCTCCCTCCCCGGCAACCGTTTGCCGGCGCTGCCGGTGCAGTGCACAGCGCGTGCAGCCTGCGACCTGCCGGGCAATGTGATCCAGAGTCTGCCGAGGAGATTGAGGAGCCTCGGCACCGCGAACCAGCGGCGGATGATCGTGGCGGAATCCGTCGAGCACGTAATCCTCGGAAAGGTTGAGCAAACTGTAAATTTCAGATTCGTTCATCCCCATCGTACATCACCCTTTCTAGAAACAAACCCCGAGCCGGCGCGCTCATCCCGGCCTGCGATCGATCCCGGGCCTCGAGAGCTTCGGCAAGAGCAGCCGGCGGCAAGGATTTCTGCTCGTACTCCAGAATCGTACCCAACATGCTTCGCACCATCTTCCACACGAAACTGCTGGCCGCCACCTTGAAACAGATGTAGGGACCTTCGGGAAAGAAACAGGCGGTGTCCACCCGTCGTACCTTGGACTTGCTGAGGTCCCCGGCGGCGGCGAAGGTCGTGAAGTCGTGCTCCCCCAGGAAAACCGACGCCAGGGCGTTAAGCGCCCTCAGATCGGGCCGCAGGCGGATCTTCCAGCAGTACAGCCGCAGGTGGGGCAGGCCTACGCTGCCCGTGTAGAGGAAGTAGCGATACTCCCTTTGGCGGGCGTTGTTCTTGGCGTTGAACTGCTTTGGCACCTCCCTGCTGTCCAGCGCCCGAACATCCGGGGGAAGGTAGGAGTTCAGAGCGATGTGCCAGCGGGAAGGTTCTATGGAATCAAGATCAGAGAAGAAATTGCCCACCTGGCCGCTGGCGTGCACCCCTGAATCCGTGCGGCCCGCCCCCTGGATGCGGACGGGATGATCGTGCATTCGCCGCAGAGCCTCCTCGATATCCCCCTGCACCGTACGGGCATTGCTCTGAACCTGCCAACCTGAAAAATCGGTTCCATCATAGGCGAGGGTGACGCGAATATTGCGAACCAAATCCGTTTAACCCTGCCCCTGGAGATGTTTGATCTCTTTGTTCATCTCTTCGTACAGCTCACGCGCCTTGTCCAGGATTGCCGAAGGTTTGCTCTTCGAAGCCTTCCCCGTCCCGAAAAGCTTCGATACGATCCTCTTGGCATTCTCCAGGCTCTTGATCCGTTTCTCCGAGTGCTTTCGGGGACCGTATTTGTATTCAAGCAGACCGGCAACATAGAGCAAACCGTCGTAGCCGTAATTCTTGTCCAAGTCCGGACCGAAATTGACTTTGGCTTCCAGAGGCTCCTGCCCGTTCTGAGCCATCTCTATAGCCTGCATGTAGAAGAAACGGGCTTTGCGGTAGAAAAGACGGGAGAGGTAATCGTAGTTCTCACTGAATGTTTTACGATGAAGCGAGTCCGACAGCCACGCCGCCCGCAGAGCCGAAAGAGCGCGTTTGAGGGTTGGCGAGTAATGCTTGTCCAGCAGATCATAACACATCGTTGCCAGGTAGTAGCTGGCCGCGCCTTCCTTCAGGCCCCGGTAGTTCGTAAAATCCAGATCCTTGAATACCAGGGATACGCTTTGAACGCGTTTGTCGGTCTGCTCGCGCAGCGCCTCGACAAACTCCTCCTTGATTTCGAGAAAATCCTGCGGGTAGGCAGCGTACAAACAGCTGGGGCAGACCAAAACTGCGTACACAAGAGGATGCAGCTCTCCGAATTTCTTCGACGGCTCGTAGGTGCGGCGCAGCTCCTCGGTCAGCTCGCCGGCGATCAAACGCCCGCCTCCGGACAGCAGATCCTCTTTGTAGAAGCTGGTCTCGCATACGGGACACACAATCGGGTTCTTACTGAAAAAGGTTGTTTTCTCCGACATCAATCCCCCTCTATCACAACCATGGCCAGGGCGTTGTCTCGTTCGTGGCTCAAAGAGATGAACACCCTCGTGCCTCCAAGTTTCTCCAGGCATTCCTGCGCACGGCCGTAAAGGTGCAGGTGGGGTTTGCCGAGCTCGTCGTTCATCACCGCGATTTCCTTCAGGGAAAAACCGTGCAGTCCTGTACCCAGGGCTTTGCCAAAAGCCTCTTTAGCGGCAAAACGCGCGGCTAAGCTCAAGATGCCCGCCTCCCCTTTCGGCAGGGCCACCCTCAATTCGTCGTCATGAAAGAAACGCTGCAACAGCCCCGGTATCTTTTCCCAGCGCTTCAACCGATATACGTGAACCACGTCGATGCCGATTCCTAGAATCATTCCTCCTGCTCCTCCATCCCGGAAAGGATAAACGTCAAATCTAGTTCTTGGGGTTCGAATTTCAGAACCACGAACTCCGGCGGGATATCCGGCTGCGGATACAGCGTCTCCGGTCCGGGTTTTTCGATCTCCCCGCAATCAATGACCAGTCGAAGCTTCTCCAGCGGCAGAGATTCAATCGAACGCTGGTTGCCCTGTATCCGGACGCTGCCCTTGGGAAGAGGCTCTGCAAGTCTGAGATCCGGCGACAGATCGATACTGATGATATCAATATCCTCGAAGGTCTTGATAATCACCGCCTCCCGCACGATTCCCCGAAACACGACAGCCCGCTCCCGGGAGTAGTCCACCAGGGAATTCTCCTCCAAGATCATCACCTGCTCCGTGAAGTCTTCGGTCCGTCCTTCCAGATCGATCTCCTCCAGCTGGATCGTCTCGATCGAATTGACCAGGCTCCTGGGACCTGATATCTGTACGTTCTCCGGGATAATCGTGTATTGAACCAGATCGTAGCCCGCCGGCGGGGACCCCCTGATCACCGGCTCCAGGGTGACGGTTTTCTCGATTCTCTGTTCCAGGGTCACCGAGATCTCCGCCGGCTCCACCCGAATATCCAGGGGTTCGATGTTCAGTGAACTTCCGCGGCGAACGACCCGAACCGGAACGCGAAACTGGCCCTCCGACTGGAAACGGCCGAAATCGGCGTACACCTCCACGTCCTCTTCGATTACAGAAAAGATCGCTTCCTCCTTGCCCCGCAGCGTCACCCGGGCACTCTTGGGGTAAGGTTTGCTGATGGCCAATCCCGCGGGAGGATCGACCTGCAGGGGAACGCTGAAGAAGCGTTCATCCATTGTATTGACCCTGTAGAAGAGAAACAACAGGGCCGCCGCAGCCAGTGAAATGATCTTTGCCGGCCAGTTGGAGAGGATGCTATCCAGGAACTTCCGGGTTTTCAAGCCTCGGCCTCCTCCAGCGCTTCGCCCTGGTACTCGATCAGTCGTTTCAAAGCTCGAGAAATCTCCGCCAAGGAGAGGTCGTAGAGAAGGTTGGCATCGTAGGCCAGAGAGATTGCCCCGTTTTCTTCCGAAACTACCAGGATCACGGCATCCGTCTCCTCGGCCAAACCCAGAGCAGCTCGGTGACGGGTACCGAAGGACCGCCGGATATCCGGCTGCTCGGAAATCGGCAGAAAACAGCCCGCCGCGATGATTTTCTCTTCGTGGATGACCACCGCCCCGTCATGAAGGGGGGTGCCTTCCGAAAAAATGGTCAGGATCAGGCTCGAGTTCAGATCCGCGTTCAACCGGGTTCCCGTCTCGATGATCGTGTTCAAGCCGATATTGCGGGCGAACACGATCAGGCTGCCGCAGCGCTTGGCGGAGAGCATCTCCACTGCGTTCAACACAGCGTCGAGGTGGTAGGAGCGCACGCGCGGGCGAAGGCGAAACCAGGTGCGGGTTCCGATTCGGGTGAAGATGCGCCGCAGCTCAGGCTGAAAAATGATGGCGATACCGATGACCAGGCCGGGCACGAGCAGGTTGAGTATCCACAGCAGGGTGTTGAGGCGCAGGAAAAAGGCCAGCAGGTAGATCAAGCCCATGAGCAGGGCGCCCTTGACCAGCTGGACCGCCCGGGTCTGAACGAGGATCTGGTAGGACTTGTAGATCAGATAGGCGAGCAGCAGGATGTCGAGAATGGGTACGATGTAATCCCGCACGAACCAGTGTCCGGCAAACCAATCCATACCTATCCCCGCCGAACCGCATCAAAGATCTTGACGGTATCTACCGCCTCTGCGACGTCGTGAACCCGAAGGATGTCCGCTCCGTTCATCAAGGCCAGCATATTCGCTGCTACGGTACCGAACAGCCGCTGATCCACGGGTTTGTCCAGAAGCGTACCGATGAAGGATTTGCGGGACAACCCGATCATGATGGGGAAGCCGAGAGCCTGAAGGGAGCGAAGATCGCGAAGAATGCGGAGATTGTCCTGGAGGCGCTTGCCGAATCCAATGCCCGGATCGATGATTATCCGATCATCCCGGATCCCGCAGCTTCGGGCGAAATCCACGGAACCGGCCAGTTCCTCCGCGATTTCGCCGATCACGTCCTGGTAGCGGGGATTTTCCTGCATGTTCTTGGGTTCTCCCCTCATGTGCATCAGGATTACCGGAACGTCCCGGTCGGCGATGCACTCCGCCAGAGCCCGGCCGCCCCGCAGAGCCGAAACATCGTTCACCAGGTCGGCCCCGGCGGCCAGAGCCTTCTCCGCAACCTCGGCTTTGCGGGTATCGATTGAGATGAGCACCTCGGAAACTTCACGGATTTTTTGGATGACCGGAACAACCCGTCCGATCTCTTCACCCGCCTCAACCGGATCGGATCCCGGTCTTGTCGATTCGCCTCCCACATCCAGGATGTCCGCGCCTGCTTGGATCATGGCCTGAGCTCTCTGCACGGCCTGATCAGTCTCCGGGACCCGGGACCCCGGGTAGAAGGAATCGGGGGTGCAGTTCAGAATTCCCATTACGTAGGGGCGCTTGCGAAAATCCAGCACTCGATTTCCCCAGGAAAGGCGACGAATCGGTTCATTGGTACGGGATCGGATGCTGCTGTGCATGGGTTTTTCGCTTGGATTGTAGCAGTTCCACCAGGCAGCTGCAAGAGCGGGGGTGAATCGCACCCGGGACATCGTAGATTACCTATATAGTCTTATTTACATTCCCCTGCTTCAATGGTATCTTTAACCCGGTATTCTTGACCCAAACCCAACGATGAGGAGGAGCCGAATGGCCAAACTTGCCGATCAATTTCAAAGCGCCGATTGGAAGCAGGAGAAGCATTCTCCGGTTATTGAATGTCCCGACTCCGTGAAGGCGGGGGAGAAGTTTCAGGTGACGGTGTCCGTGGGCAAGGAAATCGCCCACCCCAATACTACGGAGCACCACATCCGCTGGATCCAGGTGTTCTTCAAACCGGATGACGACAAATTCAGCTACCAGCTGGCCAACTGCGAGTTCAGCGCCCACGGCGAGTCAGTCAAGGGTGCGAATGAAGGCCCGGCGTTCACAGAACCGGCGGTCAGCGCAACCCTGACCCTGAAAGCCTCCGGCACTCTGTACGGTCTGAGTTTCTGCAACATCCACGGTCTGTGGGAGAGCAGCAAGACCGTCAAAGTCGGTTAATACGTAGACCGAAGGTTTTCCCCTTCCGGGCTCAAGCAATGAGTCTGCGTACGCTCCTTGTAACACTTGCACTCTGTTTGCTGCCGATCTCCGAACTGAGGGGAGGTCTGCCCTTTGCCCTGTCCAATGATATTCCTCTGCCCATGGCCTACCTGATATGCGTGGGAGCCAACGCCCTGGTTTCACCCCTGGTCTACCTGTTCCTCTCCAGCCTGCACAAGCTCCTGGAGCGCTGGCAGCCGTACCGGCGGTTTTTTGATCGCATCGTAGAGCGGTCCCGGCGCAAGGTACATGCCAAAGTAGAAAAATACGGCTACGCCGGCTTGATCCTGTTTGTGGCCATCCCTCTTCCCATTACAGGTGCCTACACGGGTACCCTGGGCGCCTGGATCCTGGGCATGGATCGGCGCAAAACCATCCTGTCCGTGTTTGGTGGCGTAATTATCGCCGGAATCATCGTTGCCACAGTATTTACCCTGGGAATCAAAACCCTCTACTTCTTCCTCAAGTAGATCTGGTAGATGTCCCGGTTAACCGAATCTCTCAACCCGCAGCAGCTCGATGCCGTCAAGAGCATCGAAGGGCCGCTGCTGATCCTTGCCGGGGCCGGCTCCGGGAAAACCAGGGTCATCACCCACCGCATCGCCTACATGCTCGGCCAGGGAGCACCCCAGTCCGCCATTCTGGCCGTAACCTTTACCAACAAGGCTGCCCAGGAAATGGCCGGCCGTGTACGGGAGTTGTGTGCCCAGAAGCTGCAGAACCTGACGGTGTCGACATTTCACGCCTTCGGTGTTCGGGTGCTGCGGGAACACGGTCACCGGCTGGATTATCGCCGGAACATCAGCATCTACGACCAGACGGACAAGCAAGCCCTGATCAAAGAGATCGCCCGGGATCAGGGTCTGCTGCGTCGGGGGGATGACGGTTTCGATTCCTACCGTGTGGCCGGACTGTTTTCCAGGCTGAAGAGCAAGACCGCGGATTGGCAGGAGGAAACGAACCATCTTCGCCCTGTATTCGAGGAGTATCAGAATCGGCTGAAGCTGTTCAACGCCGTCGACTTCGACGACCTGATCCGCCTGCCTGTCAGGCTGCTGGAGAGTTACCCCGATGTTCGATCGGCTCTACAGCAGCGTTTCCGCTACTTCATGGTCGACGAGTTCCAGGACACCTCGCTTCAGCAGTACCGTCTAATCAGGCTCCTGGCTGAAGCTTCCGGTAATCTCTGCGTTGTCGGCGACGACGATCAGTCGATCTACTCGTGGAGAGGCGCCCACTTCGAGAACATCCTGCAATTCGAAAGGGACTTTCCCGGCTACCAGGAGATCAAACTCGAACAAAACTACAGGTCTACCAGGAAAATCCTGCTGGCGGCCAACCGGGTGATCCTGCACAACAAGAACCGAAAAGGTAAGAGTCTCTGGTCGGGTTTATCCGAGGGAAACTCGGTGGTTCTCGTGATTCCTGAAAACGAGCAGCGTGAGGGGGAGTTCATCGCAGAGCGAATCCGCGCTCTGGCTTTGATGGAGCGTCTTCCCCTGAATCAGTTCGGCGTGTTGGTACGCACCAACGGTCAAACCCGGGCGATCGAGGAGGCCTTCCTCCGCCAAAATCTTCTCTACCAGGTGTCCGGCGGGATGAGCTTTTTCCAGCGCAAGGAGGTCAAAGATATCCTGGCCTACATGAAGGTGATCGCCAACCCCGACGATGATATGAACCTTCTGCGTATCATCAACACCCCCCGAAGGGGAATCGGAAAAAAAACGCTGGAAGTGATCGTGGCTGCGGCCCGGGAGCGCAACTGCTCCCTGTACTCCGCCCTCAGCGCCCTGCAGGCATCGGCAGCCTCCGGCGCGCGGACCGACGCCCTGCCCGAAAAAGCGCCGGAACTGCTCGGAGAGTTTATCGAGTTGATCGAGTCTTTCCGATCGAGGTTCTTCAAGAAGGGTCAGCTGGCATCGGCCCTCGGGGCGCTCGTGGAAGAACTGGACTACTGGAGCTACCTGGTGCAGGAGCATTCCCGGCCGGAGGTGGCCCGTTGGAAGTACGGAAATATCGAAGGGTTGATGGATTCCATCTCCGGCTATGAGGAGGATCCGGAAAATCTGGATCCGAATCTCTACGAATACCTCAACCGGGTGACCCTGGTGTCCAGGGACAACCTGGAGGAGGTGGCCGGCAGAGAGCGGGTCAATCTGATGACAATCCACGCCGCCAAAGGACTGGAGTTCGACACCGTTTTTCTGGCCGGGGTGGAAAAGGGGCTGATCCCCCACGCCCGCTCCGTCGGAGAGGGGGCGCACAATTTGGAGGAGGAACGCCGCCTGTTCTACGTAGCCATCACCCGGGCCAAACAGCGGCTGTTCTTGAGCTCCTGCAGCAGCCGTCGCCGCCGGGGGCGGCTGGAGGAGACTGAACCCTCCCCGTTTCTCGACGAGCTGCCCGCCGAGCTGATCGAGCATCACCGGGAGGATGAGGAGGTCGGCAGCGAAGAGGCGGCTCGCCTGTTTGCGGAGATGAAGCGAGGGCTGGGTCGATCCGGGGATCGGATTGAGTCAAAATGACTCGATGTGCAATTTGACCCATACGGTGTTTGTACCCCTCTCCAACCCTCAGGTCTCTAGCAATATTTAAAGTGGCGCGTTAAATTTTCCATTTTCACCCATTGGTGTGCGCTACGTTTGTGGAAAATCGCAAGAAAAACTTTAAATTTTGCTAGAAATTTGAGGGTTTGCGCCTGCTCCTCCTGACTTTTGATAGAAAGCGTAAAATCATCCCTCGCTCTCCGCCGACGGAACGGCGAACGCCTGAGTTCAATCAGCCCCGGCCAGACGCAGGATCACGGCCAGGAGAACTTCCGTAGCCCGCTCGATATCATGCCATTCGGTGTACTCTTCGGGGCAGTGACTCCGGCCTCCCCGGCTGGGAACAAAGATCATGCCCGTAGGCACGAACCGCCCGAGAACCTGCGCGTCGTGTCCCGCCCCGCTCCGCAGGGCCAGCCAGTCGATGCCCAGCTGTTCGGCGGCCTGCTTGATCGCCCCTTGAATCGATGGGGATAAAGGCAGGGGTTCGATTTTAAGCAGCTGTCGCTGCTGTATTTCCAGGGACGTTCCGGAACGCAGCCGCTCGATCTCCTCGCTCAGGCGCTCTTCCAGGCTCCTCAGGGCTCGGGGATTATCGTCCCTGAAATCAATGGAGAAATAGACACGTTCCGGAATGACATTCTCCAGTCCAGGCTCGACGACGAACCGGCCCACCGTCATCAACACCTCGGAATCGAAAGTGCCGCTGCAGGCCCGCAGCTTTTCAATCAAGCCCAGTGCGGCGAACAGAGGGTCCTGCCTTCCCTTCATCGGCACCCCTGCGTGATCCCTGCGCCCCCGCAGGGTGATCCCGTAGCGATAGTTGCCCTTGATTCCCTCTACCACTCCGACGGACGCCCCCTGCTCTTCCAGTATCGGTCCCTGCTCGATGTGCAGCTCAACGAACGCCTTGATCGTAGACGGATCACGTTTTGCCCGGAGAACGACTTCGAGTTCCAAACCACGTTCCGCCATAGCCCTGCTCAACTTGAATCCTTGCGAATTTTTCGCCGCTTCGAGTTCTTCGGCGGAAAGCTGACCCGTCAACGCCAGGCTGCCGAGAAAGCCGAGGAACGCCTCCTCCTCGTCGCTGAAAGCTATAACCTCCACGGGAGACGGGCAGCTCAAGCTCTTCTCCGTGATCACCCGCACACACTCCAGGGCCGCCAGCACCCCCAGAGCGCCGTCGAAGGCTCCGCCGTTCTCTATCGTGTCAAGATGGGAACCGCTGAGCACCGCCGCCCCCGGGCCGGACAGCCGGCCGGAGATATTGCCGGCTTGGTCCACGTTGACCTCAAGACCGGCCTCTTCGAGCTTCCCGATAAACCAGCGGCGGGCCTGTGTTTCTGCCGGACCGAAGGCAGGTCTGGATATGCCGCCGGTGGGAAGTCTGCCGATACGGGACAGCTCCTCCAGATCGCTGCGCAGCCGCTGCGAATTGATCACGCTACATGTATCCTTGATAGCGCCGTTGTACCACTGCGGAGAACACGTATTTGATCATGGTTATGAAATCGAAAACGGGGAGATTCACCGCCTCCTGGACCGCCGCGGCGTAGGGAGCAAGCATGCTGCACTCCAGGAGCACTATCTTCACTTTCGGGTCCTGGGCGACCATCTCTTCGGCCACGGAAACAACCTCCTCTTCGATCTTTTCCGAATCCAAGATACCCTCCTCCAGGATGACCGCGCTGGCAAAATGCTCCTTGCCCTGCAATCCCTTGATCAGCAGCGGAGCCGAGGCATCCACGCCGGCTTTCTGCAGCACGAAATCATCCAGGGAGTCGGAGTTCGCCGTGATGATACCGATCTTTTCATCGGGCCCGATCAATTGCCTCAAGAAGGGGATCTGCAGCAGGCTGGACATAAACACGGGCACCTCGAGCTCGGCGGCCAGCCGATCCTGGTAGATCACCATGAACCCGCAGTCACCGGTGACGGCTCTTACCCCCTCTTGCACCAGAGCCTGTCCGGCTTCCAGAACCGGAGCCAGCAGGGACATGTCGTGGCTGAATATCCGTTCCACGCTGAAGTTCTCCACCCGCTGAAAGCGCACGGGAAAGTCATACGTAGTAGCATTGGCCACGTCGCCGGGGATGAAAGGGGCGTAGTTCTCCAAAAGAATGATACCGATGGCTTCCCCGTAGCTGACTTGTCGTCCTTTTACTCTGTAGATCATCTATCTATCACCTCCTTGCCTGTTTTCCCCGCGTGCCCGCGACCCGCGGGCCGGTTGGTCGAGGGCTACCGTCAGATCTCTTATTACCGGAAAGCCCCCCACAGGCTCGATTGTCAACTCCTTCTCTTCAACTATATGCTGACAGGCGAGAGTACCCCTGCCGTTCACCTGAACGGCGCAAGCCCCGCATTTGCCCGTACCGCAGGACCAGCGGTATGAAATCTCCCCGTCGTGCTTCCTGTAAATCTCTTTCAGTAATTCGAGCACGGTGGGCTTGTCATCCGCCTCGATCTCATAGGTGTGATAGCGGGGCTGCTTCTGCGTACCGGGGTCGTATCTCCGTATCCGTATCTTGAAAACCGTACCCATTATCCCCCCGTTTGCTGCGGACCGCAGGGATTCCTCTCCACCCGCAGAGCGTCCGCTTGCTTGCAGACCGAAATGTGGCTGAGCCACTGCCGGTCGTCCGTGTTCGGATAATCCAGACGGACCTGGGCGCCCCTGCTTTCTCGACGCACCCGGGCCGCTTCGACGAGTCCCCGAGCCAGGAGGAGCATGTTCTGCGTTTCGAAGTAATCGAACAGCTGCAGGTTGGCAACCAGGTGTTGGGGGCGGATTCCCGCTTCCAGGTGCATCTGTTCCTGCGCCTGCCGCAATTCCCGCTCCGCGCGGGCAAGTTCTTTCTCATCACGGAGCACTCCCGCGCACTCACTCATCACCTTCTGCATCTTTTCCTTGAGCACCGCCGGCGCCAAGCCCTTCGGCTTCCCGCGGATCGGAGCAGCGATTCGTTCGAGCTCTCCGTCCAATTGTTCCTGATTCGGCCGGGCAAAGCCGGGCGATCGGCAGCACCGCGCTGCCGATCGCCCGGCTCTGGAACCGAACACCAGTGTCTCACTGAGACTGTTGTTTCCCAGGCGATTAGCTCCATGCACGCCCGAGGCGACTTCCCCGGCGGCAAAGAGCCGCTCTACCG
>Ga0180438_10005660_pt1 | contig 17253 bp, 12 predicted proteins | sample SS_ome_12_FD_132455 | JGI IMG/M metagenome (GOLD analysis project Ga0180438, IMG submission 132455) | Hypersaline lake sediment archaeal communities from the Salton Sea, California, USA - SS_3_D_2 metaG | ecosystem: Environmental > Aquatic > Non-marine Saline and Alkaline > Hypersaline >...
ATGCGCCTCTTCGGCCCGGAGCGGCTGGACTTTTTCCTGGGCAAGTGGCCCGAGAACGAGCCAATCGAGGCGAGGATCACGAGCCGGATGATCGAGAATGCACAGAAGAAGGTGGAGGCGCACAACTTCGAGATCCGCAAGCATCGGCTGCAGTACGACGATGTGATGAACCACCAGCGCGCTCTCATCTACGAGCAGCGCAAGCGCGTGCTGCTCGGGCAGGACATGCGGGAGAGCGTGCAGACACACATGCGTGAGTTCGTGGACGCGCGCGTGAAGGAATTCGCGAGCCCGGAGATCCACCCCGACGACTGGAACATGCCGGCTCTTCACCAGGCCCTCGCGGAGGTGTACCCGGTGGGGATTACGCCGGATCAGATGGGCGAGCACCGCCACCATGAAGACCTGGTGGAGGCGCTCCAGGGGGACATCGTCTCGGCCTACGAGGAGCGAGTGCGAGAGGGCGGCGACGAGCAGATGCGCGAGCTGGAGCGGCTGATCACGCTTCGGGTGGTGAGCGCTCGCTGGATCGACCATCTGGCTGCGATGGAGGACCTGGAGGAGGGCATCGGGCTGCGCGGGTACTCGGGTGTGGACCCGCTCATCATCTACCAGAAGGAGAGCTATGAGTACTGGCAGCGACTGCTGGCCACCGTTCGCGACGATATCATCCGGTACCTGTTCCGGGTGGAGATAGAGCCGCAAGAGACGGAAGAGGAACGCCGCGCGAGGTTGGGGCTGGGCCGGATGCCGCAGGGGGAGCCCGTCGAGGCGGGAGAGGAGGACGCGATGCAGGCGGCTGCGGGCTCGGCCCCGGCTGCCACGGCGGTCAAGGCGCCGCCGAGGCGGGAGCTGCCCCGCCGGCGCGCTGCCGATCGGAAGGGGAAGAAGGTGGGGCGCAACGACCCGTGTCCTTGCGGGAGCGGGAAGAAGTATAAGAAGTGCTGCGGGCGGCGGTCCTAGACCGCGGCGCGAATGCGTCCATGTGAGCCCTTGCACGAAAGATGCCCGGGCAGGCGGCGAAACGCCGCTCTTTCCGCCGAGCCATCCCACGCTATGCTGATCACCAGCCGTGCCAATATGAAGATGAAGCAGATACGGCGGCTGCTGCGAAACCGCCGGGAGCGCGAGCGCACGGGGCTGTTCTTCGCCGAGGGCGGGCAGCTCGTGGCGGAGGCGCTGCGGATGAACGCCGACATAGAGACGCTGATCCTCGCGCCGGAGCTGATGGACGACGACACCGCGGCAGAGATCGCCTTCCTCAGGGAGGGACGAGAGATAGCGACCGTCGAGGTGACGGGGGAGGTGTTCGGCAGCCTCTCGCCAAAGGACGGGCGGCAGGGAGTGGCGGCGGTGGTGCGGCAGCGATGGGACCGGCTGGAGGGCATCCGGCCATCGAAAGACACGTGCTGGGTGGCGGTGAGCAGGATCCAGCATCCCGGCAGCCTGGGTACCATCCTGCGGGTGTCCGACTCGGTGGGCGGGCGGGGCGTCATGCTGATCGGCGATTCGAGTGACCCATATGATCCGACGGCGGTGCGGGCGAGCCTGGGGGCCATCTTCTCGCAGAGCGTGGTGCAGACGAGCTTCGAGGAGTTCGCCGCCTGGAGTCGAGGCTGCGGCTGCACGGTCGTCGGCACCTCGCCTGCGGCGGAGGCCGACTATCGGGAGATCCCGTACGAGCTTCCGGTGGTTCTGTTTCTGGGCAGCGAACGGATCGGCTTGTCGCCGGAGCAGCAAGCGGTGTGCGACCTCGTGGTGCGCATCCCGATGGCGGGCAGGTGTGACTCTCACCATGTGGCCGTCGCGGCGGCCATTGTGCTCTACGAGGTCTTGAACCGGAGGGAATCGGGGAAGGCGAAGACGGCCGTCAGGCGAGCCGGGGCGGGACAGGATGCGTCCGGCGGTCCGTAGTCGGGTGTCCAGCCGAGACGACCGAGTGTTCGTTTATGGGAGCGGGGGTGCATTGACACGTGGCGGGGTGCTACCTAATATCTGGTCGACAAGCGGAGGCGGAGCGGGATAGTGTCCCCGCGGGGGATTTGCAGCATTTGAAGGAGGTGGTGCGCGTGGCCGACGTGCGCGAGCTTCGCGAGCGTGCGGAGCAATTGCTCAATCGAGCGCGAGAACTGAGGGGTCATCTTTGACTGGGATCGGCGCCAGGCAGAGCTGAAGGACCTGGAGGAGCGTGCGGCCGCACCGGACGTGTGGGATGACCCGCAGGCGGCGCAGCGGCTGCACGGCGAGATCGCGCGGCGGAAGCGCGAGCTGGAGCCGATGGAGCAGCTGGTGCAGAAGGCGGAAGATGTGGCCACGCTCGCCGAGCTGGCCGAGGAGGAAAGCTCCGAATCGGAGTCAGAGGAGATCGCAGCCGGCCTCGGCGAGGTGGAGAGGATGCTGGCCGATCAGGAGCTGGCGCAGCTCTTCACGGGGGAATACGACGCGCACAACGCTATAGTGCACATCAACGCTGGGGCCGGCGGCACGGAGTCGTGCGACTGGGTGGATATGCTGGCCCGCATGTATGGCAGGTGGGCCGAGCGGCACGGACATCAGTGGGAGCCGATCGACCGGACTCTCGGCGATGAGGCCGGGAGCCGGAGCATGACGGTTAGCGTGATGGGCGATCACGCGTACGGGCGGCTGAGAGGGGAGCGGGGCGTGCACCGGCTGGTGCGGATCTCGCCATTCGACTCGGCGAGCCGTCGGCACACGTCGTTCGCGTCGGTGGACGTCATGCCGGAAGTCGCGCAGGCCGACGAGGTCGAGATCAACCCGGATGACCTGAAGATCGAGACGTTCCGGTCGGCGGGGGCGGGGGGACAGCACGTGAACAAGACCGATTCGGCGGTGCGCATCACGCACGTGCCAACGGGCATCACTGCGCAGTGCCAGAACGAGCGCTCGCAGCACAAGAACCGGGCGTTCGCGATGCGAGTGCTCAAGGCACAGCTCCTGGAGAGGAAACGACAGGAGCAGGAGAAGAGGCTGGCCGAGCTGCGCGGGGAGCAGACTGACATTGCGTGGGGCCATCAGATTCGGTCGTACGTGCTGCACCCGTACCAGATGGTGAAGGACCATCGGACCGAGCACGAGACCAGCAACAGCTCGGCGATGCTCGACGGCGAGATCGACGGCTTCCTGGAGGCGTATCTGCGCTACGATATGGAGCGGCGCGCCAAGTCGCGCACACAGGAGGTTTGAGCGAGCTGAAGCGGGGTATAGGGTTCATGGAGGCAAGCCCTGGGCTGAGGCCGCAAGGGAGGTGCCGAATGAAAGGTATAGGGAAGAAGACTGTTCTCTGGGTCGCCGGGGCGGCCGTGCTGCTGGTCGGCGCGGGAGCGTGGGGGGAGGTATTGGGCCGCACGACGGGACCGCTGGACGCGCGAGATGCCCGCACCGTGGAGAGCACGCTCGGGAACCTGGTCGCCGATGCCGCGCGGTCGGCCGTCGGCGCGAAGGTGGCGGTGGTTCAGGCAAGCCAGTTCCGGGCCCAGGCGATTGCGGCCGGCGACGTGACGCGGGAGACGCTGACCGGCGCTCTGCTGTACCCGGATGAGCGAATCGTGCTGGTGGAGCTGACGGGCGCGCAGCTCCAGGCGGCCGTGGAGCGCAGCGTCTCGATGCTGCCCAAGCCGAGCACGGGATTCCTGCAGGTGTCTGGGTTCGCGGTCAACTTCCGCTCGACTGAGAGCTCGGGAGCGCGGGTCACGGAGATGAGGGTGGACGGCGAAGTCATCGCCCCGGCGAAGACCTACCGGGCTGCCATGCCCGCGTCGCTGGCGAAGGGGACGCTCGGGTACTTCCGGATCTTCGACGGGCTGAAGGTTCAGGAGACCGGGCCGGCGATTGCAGACGCGGTATGTGACTATGTGCGCGCGATGCGCACCATCTCGCCGGCCACCGGCAGGCTGCGCGACCTGTCGAAGCCCAGCTCGTAGGTCGGGACTGCGGTCCACCGACATGACCGCGCGCCGTGCGCCGAACGGCGGCCCGCTGTTCAAGGGCTGCCGAGGGGCTTCCCCCGACGAATGACCATATGCGATATAATCTGTCTGTGGCATATCTTGACGACAATGCAAGGTGGTAGCGAATGAGGCGCGGTCGGCGGCTGGGAGATATTGTCTGGTGGGTGCTTCGGATCGCCAACCTGGCATTGCTGTTCACGATTGCGGGGTCGGCGGGCCTCCTCCTGGGCACGTACTCGGGAATCGCGGAGCTGATCCCCAGGGCGCGCGATCTGGGCAACATCCGTCCCGGCCTCCAGTCCCAGGTGCTGTCGTCCGAGGGCGAGCTGCTGTATGCGGTCGCAACCGAGCACCGCGAGTTCGTCCAGCTGGAGAAGATCCCGAGGGCGCTGAGGGACGCTGTCATCGCGGTGGAGGATCGTGAGTTCTACGGGCATGTCGGAATCGATCCCCGAGCGATCCTACGTGCGGCCAAGGCGGATCTGCTTGCGGGACGAGCCGTGCAGGGGGGCAGCACGATCACGCAGCAGTTGGCGCGCAACGTGTACCTCACGCGGACGCGGACGCTCGCACGGAAGCTCGCGGAAGCGGTGCTCGCCCTGCAGCTGGAGAGAGCGTACACGAAGCCGGAGATCCTGGAGCTGTACCTCAACCAGATATATTTCGGCGAGGGCGCCTACGGAGTGCAGCTTGCCGCGAAGACGTACTTCGGGAAGGATGTCTGGGACCTGGATCTATCCGAGTGCGCAGTGCTGGCCGGGCTGCCGAAGCGGCCCGAGTACTACTCGCCGTTCAAGGACGAACAGCGCGGAATCGACCGGCGGAACCTGGTGCTCACCTTGATGGCGGAGCAAGGCTACGTGAAACCCGAGGAAGCGGAGACGGCGCGCGAGGCCGGGCTGGAGCTGGTCGAGGAGCGGAGGCCGCTCGGGGTCACGGACTACCGCGCGCCGTACTTCACGAACTACGTGATGCGGGAGGTCGTGGACAGGTACGGGCCGGACGCGCTGTATAGGGGAGGGCTGACGATCCACACGACGCTGAACCTCGAGATGCAAGAGGCCGCAGAGGAGGCGGTCGCGTGGGGAATGGAGCGGTCGAAGAAATGGGGATTCAAGGTGGACGAGATGGCCTTGGTGGCCGTGGATGTGAGAACGGGCGCGGTGAAGGCGATGGTCGGCGGTGTGGACTACTCGAAGAGCCAGTACAACCGCGCGGTGCAGGGGGGGCGTCAGGCCGGCTCAGCATTCAAGCCGTTCGTGTACACGGCGGCGCTGGAGCAGGGCTATACGCCCGACAGCCTGGTCGATGATGCAGAGGTGACCTACCCGGCGGAGCCGGGCAAGACATGGAGCCCGAAGAACTACGACAGGAAGTTCCACGGAGAGGTCACGTTCCGGGAAGCCTTGGCGAAGTCGTACAACGTGGCGACCGTCAAGGTCGCCGACATGATCGGGATCACGTGTGTGAAGGATACGGCGGAGCGGATGGGCATCTTCCACCAGATGGATCCCTATCTGCCGCTGGCGATCGGTTCGTGCGACGTGACGCCGCTGGAGATGGCGTCGGCCTACGCCGTGTTGGCCACTCGCGGGATGCGCACAGATCCCTTCGTGATCCGGAAGATCGAGGACGCGCAGGGGCGCACTCTCGAAGAGCATACCGTGCAGACGTGGCGAGCGCTGAACCTGGGGGTGGCGGACGAGATGGTGGGCATGCTCACCGAGGTGATGCGGAGCGGCACGGCGGCGGCGCAGTCGTACCTGTTGAGGCAGTTCCCGGTTGCGGGAAAAACGGGGACCTCCAGCGAGTACGTCGACGCGTGGTTTGTGGGCTTCAGCGACGAGCTGAGCGCAGCCGTGTGGATGGGGAACACGGAGGTGAAGAGCACGCGCAACCGGTGGGGGAAGGGAGTATCCGGCGCGACGCTCCCGGCGCCGGTCTGGGCGCGCTTCATCCACAAGGCCCACCCAATCCTGACAGCGACGCGGCTGGAGGAGCCGCCGCTGCACGTGATCGAAGTCGACCCCACCGAGCAGGGCTCGCTGGAGGCCCCGGAGCCGCCTGCCGAGCCGCCGCTTGGCGTGCAAGAGGGACCGACCGAACCGGCGGAGGGAGCTGGGCCAAGCAGAGTGACGAGGCAAATCTGCCCCGTGTCCGGGCTGCTGGCGGGGCCGCACTGTCCAGATGTGGTGGCGGTAACGTATGACACTCACCTGGGCGCGGAGCCGCCCAGAGAAACGTGCAGCGTTCACACGTCTCCACCGGAGGTGGAGGGGAAGCCGCGCCCGCCGGAGGAGTCCGTGGAGCCGGCAGGGCCGCGCGAACGAGTAACACTGCCGATCTGCGCAATCACGGGGAAGATCGCGACTCCGCGCTGCCCCGTAGTCAAGAACCAAACGTTCCGCGCCGAAGACGCCCCAACGGAGACGTGCGATCGGCACGGTCGCCGCTAGTCGAGCTGTAGGCCGTCGAGAGGTCAACGCCATGACACGAGCACTTCGCCTCGGACGCATCTTCGGGATCGACATAGAGATCGACTACACGTGGTTCATCATATTCTTCCTGGTGGCCGCCGGGCTTTCGAGCGGTTGGTTTGCGAAGTATCTGCCAGATATGTCGCTCGGAGCGCGCTGGTTGATCGCCGCCTTCACGACGGTGCTGTTCTTTGCCAGCGTGCTTCTGCACGAGCTGTCGCACTCACTGGTGGCGATCCGGAACGGACTGAACATCAGCGGCATCACGCTGTTTCTGTTCGGCGGTGTCTCGAAGATGACGGAGGAGCCGAGATCGGCCGGGGCCGAGTTCAAGATCGCGATTGCCGGGCCCGTGACGAGCATGATGCTCGCGGCCGTCTTCCTCATCGCGGCGCAGTTCCTCAAGGGGGCGGCGGGCGGGAACGTGCTCGGCACGGTCTTCCTCTGGCTCGGCTACGTGAACGGGATGCTCGCCGTCTTCAACTTGCTGCCGGGATTCCCGCTGGATGGCGGGCGGGTGCTCCGGGCGGGGCTCTGGAAGGGGTTGATGAACCTCTCGGAGGCGACCCGCATTGCTGCGACCTTCGGCCAGGGGCTGGGGATTCTCATGATCATCGGCGGGATCTTCCTGTTCTTCGGTGGAGCGGGCCTAGGGGGGCTGTGGCTGGCATTCATCGGCTGGTTTCTCATCCAGGCGGCTCAGTCGAGCTACCGGCAGCTCGTACTGCGGCAGGCATTGTCCGGCGTGCCCGTGTCCACGGTTATGAGCGGGGAGGTCGACTGGGTGCCGGCGGAGATTACGCTGGACCAGGTCGTGCACGAATACGTCATGGGGCGGAACCATCCGGCATTCCCCGTCTTGGACGGCGATGTGGTGCTCGGCCTTCTCTGCCTGAACGACATCAGAGGCGTACCGCGCGAGAACTGGAGCCGAACGACGGCCCGGGAGGCGGTGCCGGCGCTCACCGATCAGTTCACGATCGCGCCCTCGACCGACGCGTGGGACGCCCTCGTCAGAATGACCGCCGAGAACTGTGGTCGGCTGCTGGTGCTGGAGGACGGTCAGCTTCGGGGTATAGTGAGCCGAACCGACATCATGCGGCTGATGAGGACGCGGTTGGAGTTGGGGGTGTAGGTCAGGAGAGGAACTGCCAAACCAGGGGCAGAGGCCGGCCCGGCAGTCGGAGACCCAGCGGAGATTCGGCCGCAGCAGTTAGGGATTGGCAGTCTCTTCCGTGAGCCCGAACCCGTATGGGCACTTCACGACACCACGCTCGGTGATGATTCCTGTGATCAGGTCTGCTGGTGTCACGTCGAAGGCCGGGTTGAAGACCGAGGAAGCGGCGGGGGCGGTGGGATGGCCGGCGAAGGCGCGCACCTCGTCGGGGGTCCGCTCCTCGATCGGTATCTGCGTGCCGTCGGACAGGGAGGGGTCCACGGTGGACATCGGCGCTGCGACGTAGAACGGCAGCCGATGATGTCGTGCGAGGACGGCGAGGGAGTAGGTGCCGATCTTGTTCGCCGCGTCACCGTTGCGAGCGATCCGGTCGGCGCCGGCAATGACGAGGTCCACCATTCCGCGGGCCATGCAGGTCCCCGCCATGCCATCGGTGATGAGGGTGGCGGGAATCCGATCGCGAGCGAGCTCCCACATGGTGAGGCGCGCGCCTTGCAGGAGCGGCCTGGTTTCGCATGCGAGGACTTTCGCCAGGTTCCCGGCCCGGTGGGCGGAGCGGACAACGGCGAGCGCGGTGCCCTCGCCCCCGGTGGCAAGCGCGCCGGTGTTGCAGATGGTGAGTACCGCAGCGCCCTTTGACACGAGCGCCGAGCCGTGCTCGCCGATGAGGTGGCATGTGCGCGCGTCCTCCTCGTGTATCGCGAGCGCCTCCTTCGCGAGCCCCTCGGCGTCCGCCCCGCTTTCCGCCCGCTGGCACATGCGGTCTATCGCCCAGAAGAGATTGCGGGCGGTGGGACGGGTCCCGCGCAGGAGTTCCGCCGCACGGTGCACGCTATCGCGCAGATTTGGAGGGGCGCCGCGGGCGGCAAGCGCGAGGCCGTAGGCTGCTGCAATCCCGATGAGCGGAGCGCCCCGCACGGTCAGGCTGCGGATCGCATCTGCGACCTCCTCGACTCGCTCGCATCGCACATATGATTCCTCCAGTGGAAGGCGAGTCTGGTCGAGTATCACGACGTGATCTCCGTTCCACCGAATCGGCTGTAGTTTCGGCCCGGCCATGATCGGATCTCCCTCTCAGATTCGTAACGAGCGCAGAAAAGCTGTATAATCCTCAGGATAGCGTGTCAGCTCGGCAAGGCAGCGCAGGATGCGGATGCGGAGCTGCCCCCACTGCGGGGCACGGAACAGTGTGAAACGCACCACTTGCTACCAGTGCCGGGAGGCGCTGAGCGGGGCGCACGGGGAGCGGGCTTCCGCGGCTCGCTCCCGGTGGGAGGCAATCGAGCCGCTGCCCAACCGGTCCTCCGCTTCTCAGCCGATATCCGCGCCACGTCCGATTTCGTCCCGAGAAGAGGGCGCCCCTGCCGGGCAAAGCGACAGGCCTCGCGGTTATGTGCCGCAGGTGCGAAGCTCGCTGAGGCACGCGCGGCGGATGGGGGTCTTCTTTCGCGAGCTGCACAACCTGACACGGCCGGGGATCTCGATTGCGGCCGCATGTCGGGAGCTCGAGCGACGGGCACCGCGGGGCCTCAGAGAGATGGCGCGGGAGATGGCGGCCGCCGCGGAGTCCGGCCGACCTATCTCTTCGGTGCTGCAACAGCACCGAAGCCTTCTCTATCCGTGGCACATCGGGGTCGTTCGGGCGGCCGAAGCGGGCGGCTTCCTGCCGGAGGCCTTCGACCAGGTCGCACACGGATATGAGGTCGAGTGGGAGACGCGTTCCGCGTTCCGAGTCCGGCTTTTCGTCTACACGTTCTTCGGGCTTCCGGCGATACTGGTGACCATCCCGGCGGTGCTCACTCTCGCGGAGCCGATCCCTCGGGACGGCTGGACGCCGAACCTCGTGCTCCAGTCCCTTTGGGGACATCTCCTGCGGGTGTCTCTGCCCATCGCATGCTCGCTCGTCGCGCTCGTCATCATATGGCAGGCGCTGTCGGCCACCGCCTGGTTTCAAGAGGTGCAGCAGCGGATAGTCGTCCGGCTGCCCGTGGTGGGCCGCATGGCGAAGACGACGGCGCTCGACCGGTATCTGGCGACTCTAGGCCTGATGCTCCGGGGCGGGCTGCCCGTCGCCGAGGCGGCGGAGGAAGCGGCGTTGGCAGCCGGTCATGTCGTCCTGACGCCAAAGCTGCTGGAGATTGCTCCGGGGCTCCGGCAAGGGGTTCCGTTGTCCAGCTTGTTGGCGGAGACGCGCGTGTTCGACGGCGACACGCTGAGCATGGCGACGACGGGAGAGGCGTCGGGGAGTCTGCCAGACATGCTGGTCCGGGCCGCGGGTTACCACCGTCAGGACAACGAGGCCAAGCGGAAGATGCTGCTGCGCGCGGCACTGATTACCATCGGAGTGACGTGGCTTTCACTGATGGGCGTGCTCATCGCCATCGCCATGCGCACCTATTTCGATTTCGTCTTCCGCGTCGAGGACTGGATGATGGAGTGAGGAGGCTGGAGGGTGAAGCTCGGAGTCGACGACATGTGTTTCGCATGCGGCCGCAAGAACCCGATCGGACTCAAGCTAGCGTTTCATTTCGACGGAGACGACTACGTCACCACGCTGGCGGTACGGCCGGAGTATCAGGGCTGGACCGGGATCATCCACGGCGGGCTGCTGGCGACGGCGCTGGACGAGACGATGGCGCGGCTGCTGTGGGAGAAGGACATCAATGCCATCACCGGCCGCCTGAACGTGCGGTATCACAAGCCCGTGCCGATCGGCGAGACGCTGGAGATCCGAGGCCGCATCGCGCGGCAGCGACATACGATCGTGGAGACCACGGCAGAGGCCCTCATGTCTAACGGTGTGGTGGTGGCAGAGGCGCAGGCTATGAGCATGGAGGTGTGAGCTGCGGCGGCACGCCGTGGTGCTACTCGCCCCACAGGTGCCGCATCTGCTGGCGCACTTCGGGCTGCTCTGGACTCACCTCTAGCGCGCGTTCGAGGAGCTTTCGGGCGTCTTCCCGACGGCCGATCTGGAGGTACGCGAAAGCGAGGTTCTTAAGCGCGAGGAGGTTATGCGGATCGCAGGCGAGTGCAACCTCAAGCTCCCGAACGGCCTCCTCAACCCGGCCCCGGCGTCCGTAGACGGAGGCGAGGTTGGCGTGGGCGTCGGCGTAGTCGGGCTTCAGCAAGAGGGCGCGCTCGAAGTGTTGCTCGGCCTCCTCCAGCCTGTTCTGCCGGCCGTAGATGGCGCCGAGCCGATTGTGCAGGACCGCGTCCTCGTGCTCGTCGAGGGCGCGCCCATAGACCCTAACAGCGAGCTGGGTCCTCCCCTGCTCCGTGTAGCGCTGGCCGATCTGGGCTGGAACTGAGGGCAGCTCCTGACCGATTCCGAGCGCCTTCTCGTAAAACCGGTCGGCCAGCGCGATGTCGCCTCTCTGCCACGCGTAGTCTCCCTGTGACAGCAGGTAGCGGCAGGAAATGAGGCGCTGCTCTGCACCATATGCGAGCTGCTGGCCGTCGACGTCGAAACGATACCGATAGGAGAGAGCGTCGGGAGCCCGTCTCAGCCATTGCTCGACCTCCGAGGCCGGAACCACCCGGTAGAGACAGCCCCACGGGACCTGTGCGAAGCCGGGTATGGCAGCGGCAGGTTGTCGGTCGATGGTGTATGTGGCGAGGCGTTGCTCCAACATGTCCGCGACGAAGCGCGGCTCGGGGATGGGCGTCCGCTCGGCAGCGGGTAGCACCGCGTCCCTGACCGGCGTGATGCCGCCCTCGACTCGCGACCAGAGACGCACGTTCGGGGCCTCGCCTTCGATTCGGCTGAGGTAGATCAGTGAGAAGGTCGGATTCGTCGTCGGCAGGATGATTGCGGCGTCGGGGTCCACGAGGTCCACGACATCCAGCGCGTTGTCGAGGACGAAGCGCCGGTCCGAGAGATCGTTTGGGATGAAGTTCAGGCCCAGGGCGAGCGTTGGGACCGCGAGCACGAAGCCGGCCAGCCATCTGAGGCGCCCGCGCCGCGCCACCCACTGCGTCAACGCGCTCAGGCCGAAGCCCATCCAGCACGTCATCGCGAGCAGAGCGGGCAGGTAGTATACTTCGATCTCCCACGGGATGTCGTAGTTGATGGCCCAGAAGACGACGACGACCAATATCGCCGAGGTCATCCAGAACAGCGTCCGGTCGCGCCGAAAAAGGGCCACCGCCCCCGCGAGCGCGGACAGCATCCCCAGCCATGAGAACTCGGTGGGGAGGTCGGCGAGGAAGGCGCGGAGATTCGCGAGCACGTCGGCAAGAGGCATCTGGAACATGCGGCCGCGGTACTGCTCTGCGGTCACGTAGTGCCACCAGTTGCGAAGGTTCTCGGGGTTTCCCCAGTCGATGGTCGGATCGGACAGAGACCGGAGCGGCGTGTACAGATGGAGTCCGAAGCCGAGAAGCACCGCGAGCGCCACACCGACGAGCGTGCGCCAGCGACGCCATACCCCACTGTCGTGTATGCAGATGAAGTAGAGGTAGGCGGGTGCGAGAAGCACATGCTGGTAGTGGACCGCAAGCCCAAGGCCACAGGCAAGGCCGAACCAGAGGAGAAGTCGGTCTGCGGCCCGGGATGCCGCAGCCGGCGGGCCCTCCTTCGCGGCCGACGGCTCGGAGATGACGGATGCGCGCACGCTCCGCCAGCGAAGGAGCAGCCCGACCTGGAGGACGATGAGCGCGAGACTCAGTGTGTAGACCTCTGCGATCGTCGCCTGGCGCCAGAAGGTGCTCGAGAAGGCGAGGGTGAGGGCCGCCGCTCCGGCCGCGAGGGGGGACACGCCTCGCGGGACGAGAAGCAGGTAGACTCCGGCCGTTGCGGCGGCCGCGGTGACGGCCGCGAAGAGGTTGACGCGATAGGCGGCAGTGCCAACGGGCATCAGGATGGTGAAGAGCTTGCCCAGCAGGCAAAAGAGCGGAAAGCCCGGTGGGTGAGGGACGGCGAGGGTCCAGAGACAGATGATGTTTTCGCCCGTACCCTCGACGAACACAGTCGGGCAAAGGGTCCGAACGTAGACCGCCAAGGCGACAGCAAACACGAGCACGGCGGGCCAGCGTCTTCGCAAATCCTGGTCGGAAACCGCTGCCATAGGGATGCAGCTCCGAGAGAGACATTCCGCTTGCATGGGTTGCTGCCCTGCCGCTGGACGAGTGGCCGAGGCAAGGGGCTCGTGAGCCAGCCCAGGCGCGACATTGCGCTGGATCGTGCTCCAACCGGACAGGAGGGCATCGAATCCGGAAGAAGTGAGCGAGGAACGCCAGCCGTGCCGTCCATGCCGCCGAGAGGGAGCTGAGGGAGAGGGCTATGGAGCTGCGAAAGACCACGTATCTGCTGGTGACCGCCTTTGTGGCCTTTGCCGCCTGGGAGGCGATTCAGCACGTCTTCTTGATGGAGCTGCCGATGGCTGTCTACCATATGGTTTCGCTCACCATCGAGTTCGGGCTGGTGCTGGGGATCGCGGTGGTGGCGATGGGCCTGGTGCGGCGGCAGGCGCGGGAGGAGGCGCGCGAGCACGCGCTTCAGGACACGGTGGTGACGGCTCTGGCGCAGGACCTGCGCCCACCACTGGTCCGCGTGGTGACCGATCTGCATGTCCTGGATAGGGAACCACCGAGGGATTTCACCGATGAGGGGCGTGAGCTGCTGCGCGAGGTGACCGCCCGCGCTGGAATTCTGCTTGGGATGATCGAAGACCTCGTGGCGATGGCAACCGAGGCGGGAGCGCCCGATCCCGCGTGCACGACCTTGTCTCCGGGGGAACTTGTGGAGGCGGTGGCGGGACCGTATCGGCTCGCGGCCCGCGAGCACGACCTGACGCTCGAGGTGGATGTGGGGAGAGATGCGCCTGCGGTCTGCGCCAGCGCCGACCAAGTGCTACGCGTGCTGTCGACGCTCCTCGCCAATGCCGTGCGCGCGACCCCGGCAGGCGGGGAGGTCGCCATGCGCGTGGCTGCCAGCGAGGGCGACGTCGTGTTCTCGGTCACGGACACGGCACCGCCTGTCTTGGACCGCCGGGCCGCGCTGACCGAGGCTGCGAGCGGTCCCGCCCGGGTTGGTCTGCGGTACTGTCAGACGGTCGCCGAGGCGCTCGGGGGGTCGGCCTGGTATGAGCCGACAGCGGGCGGCAACAGCTTTGCCTTCTCCCTGCCCGCTCGGGGCGACAGGCGATGAGCGATCCGCTCGAGCTCTACGGCAGGGCCTACGGGTTGCTCATCAGGCTCCGCGAGGATGCGGCCTCAGCCTGGAAAGTGGGGCTGCTCGTCGGCGTCGCGGCCGTGGTGGCGGCAAAGGTCGTATTCGCCTGGGTCGGCGGGTCGATATCCGGGGCCGAGACGATCGTGCTGTTGGTCGGGCTGCTGGTGAGCGAGGCCGCGGCCGTCAAGTGGGTAGGCGACTTCGCGGGCGTGTACTTCGCTCTGCTGCTCTTGCTCCCACTTGCAGTGTGGGGCGGCTTGGAGGTGATAGCTCGCGTTGGAGGCCGAGAGGCCTTCCGAAGCACCGTGCGCACCGACATCCGGCGATTTCGAGATGCGCTGCGGCGCGACCCTCGGAACGCAGCGGCCCACATACTGCTGGGAGACGCCCATCTGAAGCTCAGCAAGCCGGCTACAGCGATAGCCGAGTATCGGGCCGCGCTGGCGCTGGCGCCGAGGAGCTACGAGGTTCGGTACAAGCTGCAGCGAGCGGAACGCCTTGCGGCAGAGCGGTAGCGGGTGCCCTCAGCAGGCGGGAGAGCTCTCCGCCGACGTGCGCTCGGAGCTGCGCTGGCGCTGCCATCGGGCGCGGTCAACGGCCATCCGGACTTCGTGGCGGCCAAACCGCTGCCGCTCCGGCCGGTGCGAGCTGAGGCGAAACCCCGCCTTCTGGTAGCAGCGAAGGGCGCGACGATTCTCGGCATGGCAGGACAGCCGCACCTCTCGAATGCCCAGTTCGGCGAAGGCGTACGCGAGCAGTTTCTTGGTGGCGGCTGTGCCGTAGCCGCGATCCCAGAGCCGCTTCTCCCCGATCATAATACCAAAGAAGGCGATGCCCGCATCCCGGTCTATCCCGCGCAGGCCGCAGGTACCTATGGGGTTGCCGTTTTCGTCGTTCACGACGAAGACGCGCTGCTGGGCTTGGTCGGCGAGGACGGCAGCGATCCAAGAGCGCTCCTGAGCCAGGGTCCGCGCGGGCTGGAGGAGGCCGAGGAAGCGTACCACCTCTGGGTCTGACACCCAGCGGAAGCAGATCTCGACATCGCTCATTCGAATCGGACGAAGCCGTACACTTGCCACGAAGCAGTGACTTCGCCGCCGGTCGCATTCACCCTCGCGGCGGGAACAGTGGGCTGGCTCGCCACGCCCGGAGCGGGATTCCTTTACAGTAGGTGCCGCGTTTCCGTATAATGTCGCTCGGTGTCACCCCAGGCACTGACCGAGAGCACCGCGAGGTACCGGATGGCTGTGTACGGCTCACGAGCAGACGGACGCCGAAGGTGGAAGGTTCGAGGTGCGCTTTTGCTGGCGCTGATGGCGGCATGGTCGCTCTCCGGCCACCGCGGCTGGGCGCTGCGGCAGCCTGCAGAGCGGGGACCGCGGGTCCAGGTGTACGCGCTGTGGAACCGAAGTTACCTCTGCCTCGCCGCCAAGGTGCCGGATACGATGGTCACCGGTATGAGCACAGGTCCCATGTCGGCCCCCGAGCAGGACGACGCGGTCGAGTTCTCATTCGAGGTGCCCGGGGAGCGCGGCCCAAGCGCGTACCGCCTCGTGATCAGTGCCGCCGGAGGGATGACGCTGCTGGGCCGCGATGCCCGCGGAGGCTGGCGCACCGACCCATCCTGGATCAGCGGGCCGCGCACGGTCAAGTACGCGGTGAGCATAGACGGGACGCTCAACGATCCGAGCGACAGGGACCGAAGCTTCCTGGTGGAGTGCGCGATTCCCTGGGAGTTCCTCGGCGGCGATCCGCCGGCGGGGGCCGAGATCGGCTTCAACGTGGTCTGCTGCATGCAGGGCGAGAACGACGGGGTGGCGAGCTGGTCGCCCATGGTGCGGAGCCCCGAGCACGTGGGCGATGCCGCGCGTTGGGGAAGGATGGTCATGAAGCCGAGCTCGACCCTCGAGAAGGCGCGGGGGATGGTGGTCCTCTGTCCGTACGTCGGTCAGACGCCCTTCGTCGACGGGAAGCTGGAGGCGGGCGAATGGCTCGTGGCCACATCTCTGGAGTTCTCGAAGCCGGAGCCGGTCGTCGAGCCGGCGCCTCCAGCCGAGAGACGAGCCGGGGCGGCAGCCTTCCTCATGGCCATCTACCGCTACGATTGGCAAGGGAATCCCGATGGCCGAGGCGGAGCTTTGCTCTGGTCGCCAGAGGGAGCGCCCGCCACCGGCCACCAACCGCAGCGAGCGTCGGGGCCTTGGTGCAGCTACGAACGCGTTGACTGGCATGCGGCACAGCTCGAAGAGCTTCAGCGGGCCGGCGTCGACATCATCCTTCTCAGGTATGCCGGCGAGGATCGGGCTCGGCGAACGTGGGCGCGGAGCGGTATCGATCGGCTGGTGCAGGCGCTCAAGGAGCGCCGGGCGGCCGGACTCGGGTATCCGCTCGTCGGGATGATGCTGGACGTCCAGGCCCTGAACGGGGCCGACCTGAAGTCAGAGGTCGGACGGCGCAGGATTTACGGCATGATTCGGGAGTTCTTCCTGCGAGTGCCGCGGGAGTTCTGGGCCGAGATAGGGGCGCGGCCGGAGGAAGGTCAGCGGGGCGGCGTGCCGGTCTTCCTGGGCGAACCCGAGGGTCTCGCGGACTGGGATGGGGAGTTCGTGCGCTACTGTCAGGGGCGATTGGCCGAGGACTTCGGGGGAGCGCGGCCCATATGGGTGGGAAGCAGCGCGTGGCGAAGCCGCGGTGGGGAGGGCTTCCACAGCTACATCAGCCTGCCAGCGCGGACGGGCTTCGTCCGATCTGCAACGGGCGGGGCATCGACGGTCGCACTCTCCCCGGGCCGCTGTCCATCGCCCGGATCCGGTGGGGGGATCCGGCCGCGCCGGGACACGAGCGCGTATCGAACGGATTGGCAGCGCACGCTGGCAGTAGGGCCGGAGCTTGTCGTGATCGATAGCTGGAACGACTTCGAGAACGGCACCGAGATCTGTCCGAGCCGCCAGTACGGCGTGGCGTACGTGGATATGACCCGATACTTCCAGTCCCGACTCGGTGAGCAGCAGTCCCATCCGTTGAGACTCAAGCAACAGCGAGTGCCGCGTCTGCTGAAGCCGGGCGCGGAATACGTTGTGGAGTTCCTCGTTGAGAACCTGAGCACGGAGGATGTGCGGACGGGCCGGCGGGTCAGCGTCGACTACGAGATCGTGCGCCGCTCCGACGGAAAGGTCGTGCAGAGCAGAAAAGCTGCCCAAGGGCTCGACGTCCCCGCGGGAGCCACGCGGCGGCTGGCGGCGCTGATCGCCGCGAGAGACGACGGCGGACACCCACTGCCGCCTGGGGACTACATCTTCTCGCTCAGTGTGATGCGGAGCAAGGTCGCCTACCTGCGGTCGGAATGGTTCGCTCGGACGATCGCCAACCTCGCCGTGCCGATCACTGTGGGTGTCCCGAACGCGCATCGCGCGGAGGTGATGAGCACTTCGCTTCCGTCGGCGCTGGAGTCCGGGGCAA
>Ga0180438_10005661_pt1 | contig 17253 bp, 15 predicted proteins | sample SS_ome_12_FD_132455 | JGI IMG/M metagenome (GOLD analysis project Ga0180438, IMG submission 132455) | Hypersaline lake sediment archaeal communities from the Salton Sea, California, USA - SS_3_D_2 metaG | ecosystem: Environmental > Aquatic > Non-marine Saline and Alkaline > Hypersaline >...
CATCGGCTTGCTGGTCGTCGTCGCCGGTTGGGTGATCCTGATGCACACCGGATTTGGACGTGCCCTGTTCGCCGTTGGCGGGAATAGGGAGGCGGCCAGGGTCTCGGGCATCCATGTTGACCGCACCAAGATCATGGTCTACACCCTCTCGGGGTTGCTGTCAGGGCTGGCTGGCCTGGTGCTGGTGGGGCGTATGAACTCTGCCAACGCCTTGATGGCTGATCCCGTGAACTTGGAAAGCATCTCTGCCGTGGTCATCGGTGGAACCAACCTCTTCGGTGGCGAGGGCGGCGTCATCGGCTCATTGGTCGGCGCTCTCATCATGGGCATCCTGGGCAACGTTTTGAACCTACACAATATGCAGGATTTTGCACAGCGGGTTGTCATGGGACTGCTGATCATCGGAGTCGTTCTGTTCGATCAGTTGCGAAGAAGGTATGGCGCCTGAGCCTAAACTAGAAGGGCGGGGGGGCGAGGGGGTTTCCCCCTCGGCGGCAACGCGGGGGCCCCTCGTTTTTTTCCCCTAGCCGCAACTTTCACACCCGCATCGGGTGTGAGTGACAAGCCCACGGAAACCCGCCTCTTTGAGTGCATTGCCTGGCGCTGGGCGCCAGATCATTCATCACCTTATAGAGGTCAAAGATGAGCAAGATAGGCATTTATTACGCCTATTGGACGCACGATTGGGACGCGGATTTTCACCCATTCATCGACAAGGTCGCTGAGCTGGGATTTGATGTTCTGGAGGTCAACGCTGGTACCATAGCCTGCATGACATCTGAAGAGCGTCAAAGCCTGAAAGCACACGCTGACGATAGGGATATCATCCTGTCGCATTGCATTGGCCTCCCCCACGAATACGATATCGCCTCTGAGGATGAAGCCATTCGGGAGAATGGCATTGCATACCTTGAGGCAATCGCCGAGGCGATTGGCGAAATGGGTGGGGGAAATCTGTCTGGGATCATCTACAGCTCCTGGCCCGCAACAATGCCCGAAGGCGAGACGGATAAACGACCCTATGTCGAGCGCAGCGTTGCCAGCATGAAAAAAGCGATCAAGGCTGCAGAAGACAATAACGTCATTTTCAACATGGAGGTTGTTAACCGCTTTGAGCAATTCCTCATGAATACCTGCGACGAAGCGATTGCCTACGTGGAAGCGGTCGATAGCCCTAATGCCAAGATTCTGCTAGATACCTTTCATATGAACATTGAGGAAGATTTCATTGGCGAAGCGATCCAGAAAGCCGGCGGCAAACTAGGGCATCTCCATATTGGAGAGAACAACAGGATGCCACCAGGGCATGGTCATATCCCTTGGACAGAGGTCGGCGCTGCGTTGCGGAAGATTAATTACCGGGGATACGTCGTCATGGAGCCCTTCCTTATGCCCGGTGGGGAAGTGGGACGCGATATCAAGGTTTTCCGAGACATGAGTGTTGATCTAGAGTTGGATGATGAGGCGCGAAAGGCTTTGATGTTCATACGCGGTGTTTTGAAGTAGATGACCAATGGTTTGTAAATCCTAAAGCTGACTGTAGAAAGAAGAGTGGGCCTGGGGTCAGTCGATCAGGCTTGACAGGCCAGAAAGTTTGGTAGGGCTATAAGAAAGGTGAGGCGCAATGAAGTCAGTCCGCATCTGTCTTGTGGGAGCCGGCCGGGCAGGCATGGTGCATGCCTTTAACTTTCGCCATCGTATCGCTGAGGTCCAACTGGTGGCTATGGTGGACGCCAATGAAGCAATGGCGAGGGAGAGGGCTGCTGAATTAGAGGTCCCGTTTGTCTTCGACAACATCGAGTCCGCGCTCTCCCAGTTAGACTTTGACGCAATTTGCGTTGCCACCCCAACCTTTACCCATGCCTCTATCGTGATCGCGGCAGCCCAGGCCGGAAAACATATCCTGTGCGAGAAGCCCATGGCGCTAACGCTGGACGAGGCGGACGCAATGATCGCCGCAGCCCGCCAGGCAGACATAGTCCTGCAGATCGGCTTTATGCGTCGCTTCGATCCCGCCTTCCGTGCCGCCAAGGAACAGATTGAAGCCGGCGCCATTGGCGATCCAATCGTGATCCGCACCCTCACGCGAGGGCCTGGCCTGCCGCCCCGGTGGGCATGTGATCCTGCCACAAGTATCGGGATGCTGGCCGAGGTGAACAGTCACGATTTCGATACCATCCGGTGGCTGGCGGGTAGCGAGTTCGCGCGCGTCTACGCTGAAGCAGCAACCTTTAAGGTTCCGGATCTTGAGACAGAGTTTCCTGAGTTCTACGATACTGCGGTTGTGACCACCCGCCTGGTCAATGGGACGCTGGGCATCATTGACGGCTGTTGTCCGGTGGGGTATGGATATGATGCCCGGGCCGAAGTTCTCGGAACCGCCGGCGTGCTCTTTATCGGCGAACTGCGGGAGCACGCTTTGGTGCGCTGCACACGGGAAGATGGCGTAGTGACAAAACAGTTTAGTGCCTGGGCAAAACGATTCGAAGCGGGTTATCTGGCGGAGGATGAGCATTTCGTCCATTGCATACGGACTGGCGAATCACCTCTGGCAAGTGGGAAGGACGGGAGACAGGCATTGGAAGGAGTGCTGGCAGCGACTCGCTCAATTCAGACAGGTGCACCTGTGAGCCTTCCCTTGGCCGAAAGCGCAGGAGACGCCGTGTGATGGACACCATGTCAGCCGCTGTGTATCACGGTCCGCACGACATCCAGCTAGAGGAGGTGCCAGTCCCGCAGCCGGGACCGGGAGAGGCTGTGATGCGCGTTCGCGTGGCATCCATCTGCGCAACCGATTTGCGCATCTTCAACCATGGCCACTTCAAGATTCCGGAGAGCGCTGTCCGCATTCTGGGGCACGAAGTAGCGGGAGAGATCGTTGCGGTGGGCGAACAGGTCACATACCTGGCGCCTGGCACGCGGGTTGCGGTTGCCCCAAACGTCGGCTGCGGCGTATGTTGGGAGTGCGTGCAGGGAAACAACAACCTTTGCCCCGATTACGATGCCTTTGGGATCACCCTCGACGGGGGTTTCGCGGAGTACATGCTGATTACGGCGCCGACAGTACAGCAAGGCAACGTAGTCGAGATACCCGACGATCTATCCTTTGAGGAGGCCGCCCTCAATGAGCCTCTGTCCTGTTGCTACAACGCTCAGCAGGCCTGCCGTCTCGCCCCTGGCGAGACGATGGTCATTATGGGCGCCGGTCCCATGGGCCTGATGAACCTTCTTTTGGCCCGGTACAGCGGAGCGGGCCAGATCATTGTCAGTGAGGTTCAGGAGGATCGGGCACAACAGGCTGTAGAGTTTGGAGCGGACCTCGTTGTAGATCCCGGGAAGCAAGATTTGAGAGAAGCGGTCCTGAAGGCCACCGGTGGACGCGGCGCTGACGTGATCATCGTTGCCGTCGGGTCCGCTGTATTGCAGGAGCAGGCCGTGGAGCTGGCTGCCAGGCGCGGAAGGGTGAACTTTTTTGCCGGACTTGCGGGGCGTGACCATGCCTGCGTCAGCTCCAACCGCATTCACTATGGACAAGTGACGGTCACCGGGACAACCGGGTCGAACCACCGTCAATATCGCCAGACCCTGCAGATGCTTGCGTCTGGCCAGCTCTCGCTTCAGGCCCTGGTGACGGCCAGGAGGCCGTTGCAGGAGATAGAAGCGGCTCTGGCCGACGCGGCGTCGGGAGAACATCTCAAGGTTGTCCTTATCCCGTGAACGGTCCTGGGTAGAGGGGGAGCTTGGGCTCAATACAGTTCAGTTAAGGTTCCGGAGTCGAGGCTTCAGCCGGTTTTTCCCGCCTAAAGAGCCTGCCCTGAGCCTTGTCCTGAGCAAAGTCGAAGGGCTCTACTCCAATTGCTTATCCAAGCTGATCCCCAATCCCCGGTACAGACAGACCGCAACGCGAGAGGAAGGAGGGTGGGAGAGATGAGGTGCTATCTTATCGGCGTAGACATAGGAACGATGGGAACCAAGGCGGCGATTTTCGACGCCGACGGGCACCTGCTGGCCAGTGCCTACGAGGAGTCCAGGCTGCATTACCCTCAGCCTGGATGGGTGGAACAGGACCCAGAGGATTTCTATGGATCCTCTATACGCACAATCCGGGAGTGCGTCGAATCCAGTGGGATAGACCCTTCAGACGTGGCGGCCATCGCTTTCGATGGGCAGATGGCCGGGATCGGCACGGTAGACGAGGAGTGGGGCACGCCGACGGTCTATGATTCCTGGCTGGACAGCCGGTGTAAACCTTGCATCGCACAGATGAGGGCCGTTGAGGAGAACATCATCCGGCGCACAGGAGGCCCCCCAACCTATTCCCATGGACCCAAGATCCTATGGTGGATGCATGAACGGCCTGAGGTTTTCCGCAAGATCCACAAGTTTGTCGTTCCCGGGGGCTATGTCGCCGGGCGGATGGCGGGCCTCAAAGGCGATGACGCTTTCATGGATTACACCTATATCCACTTCTCTTGTTTCAGTGACACGGTCAAGGCAACCTGGGACAAAGACCTGTGTCGTGAGTTTGGGGTCCCGCTGGAGAAACTGCCCCGGATCGTGTCCCCGTGGGAGGTCATTGGCGAACTGACAGCGGCCGCGGCCAGGGACTGCGGGCTAAAAGCTGGAACGCCTATTGCGGCCGGGGCAGGGGACCAGGCGGCAGGCATGCTGGGTGCGGCCATGGTCGAGCCCGGCCTGGTGTTCGATGTGGCAGGGACCGCTTCTGTCTTTGCCATCTGTGTGGATCAGTTCGTTCCGGATGTGGAGCACAAGACGCTGTTCACTGCCCGGCTGGTGCTGGAGGATTTGTGGTACGCGCTGGCCTATATCAACGGAGGAGGCCTCAACCTGCGTTGGTTCCGGGACGAACTGGCGAACGAGATCAAAGAGGAGGCTCAGGCAAAGGGCGAGAGCGAGTATGTCCTCTTGGACCGACTTGCCACGAAAGTTCCGCCAGGCTCGGACGGTTTGCTCTTTCTGCCACATCTTCAGGGCCGCGTTTGCCCCAGCGATGCCGACGTGCGTGGGCTGTGGATGGGATTTACCTGGGCCCACCGAAAGCCGCATTTCTACCGGGCCATCCTGGAGGGAATTGCGTACGAGTATGCCTACTATCTTGGTATCGAGAAGGCGCTCCTGCCGGAAGCCGAGTTCAAGGAAGCCCGCGTTATCGGCGGGGGTGCCCGCAGCCAGTTCTGGAACCAGATCAAATCAGACGTGTTAGGGCTCCCATACGTCCAGTTGAATCGGGAAGAGTTTTCAGTGCTGGGATCTGCCATCGTCGCCGGGTACGCTGTGGGGGTCTTTGACGACCTCAAGGCCACCGCCCGCCGCTTTGTGGAGACCACCGATCGGATCGAGCCTCGGCTGGAGCACCATCGCTTCTATCAAGCCTACGTCGAGCAGTATATCACTCTTCTGTCCGAGACCGCCCCATTCTATCGGCGTCTGGCAACCCTACCGGAGCCCCCCGGCGGCGCTGATATGTTTTCCAACTTTTTGGAGGAAAATCCAGAATGAAATGGACTGTTCGAGAAATGGCCAGGATGATCGACACTTGAGAACATTACTTTAATAAAATCCTGCGTCGGCGATGCAATCGCTATCAAAGCTTCGGGTGGGATTCGCAGTTTGGAGATGCTGGAAGAAATGTACCGGCGGGGGGCACGCCGGTTTGGCCTCGGGTTGAGAGCAGCACCACCGATTTTCGAACAATGCCTCTCAAATGAATGACGCTTCCGCTTGGTTCCCAGGTTATGAGGGAGAAGGAATACTGCAAAGTGATCTTGCATCCGGGAGGTGAATGATGAGATTCCAAGACAAGTTTGCTATCGTGACGGGAGGGGGCCGAGGGATGGGCCGGGCGATTGCCCAGGCCCTGGCAATGGAGGGCGCGACCGTCTCCCTCTTCGACAAGAACACGGAGACCGGGCGCGAGGCGGCGGCGCAGATCGAGGCTGACGGTGGAAAAGCGTTCTTTCTCCAGGCCGATGTCAGCGATAAAGAACAGGTTCTGAGCGCTGTCAGCGAGACGGTCCAGCGCCTGGGGCGAGTTGACATTCTAGTCAACAACGCGGGCATCCATACGCAGGCGCCTTTTGAGCAAGAGACCCGCTCCGATTGGCTTTTGCTCTTTGAAGTGAATGTGCTGGGGACCGTTTTTCCCTCCCAGGCCGTCGTGCCCTACATGATTAAGCAGGGCCGAGGGCGCATTGTCCACATCTCATCCAAGGCGGCTGTAGTCGGAGAGCCAGGGCACGTTGCCTACAGCGCATCCAAAGGCGCAGTGCTCTCCATGACTCGGGCTATGGCGGTGGACTTGGCTCCCCATAACATTACCGTGAATGCCGTTTGTCCAGGGCCTGTCGTCACTGACATGTTATTAGCCGCCGTTCCGGACGCTGCCGACCGTCAGGCGTTGGCCCAGAAAGCTCCGCTGGGGCGGCTCGGGCAGCCTGAGGATGTGGCAGCAGCAGTGCTTTATCTGGCGTCGGATGAGGCTGGTTGGTGCACCGGACAAGCAATTTCAGTGGACGGCGGTTTTTCGATCCTCCTGTAAAAGGTGGAACCATAGGAGGTTTTCTATGCGAGACAACCCGTTCACCTTCGGCATATCACTCCCCGGAGGGATCCCCGACGAGTACGACAACCACATTGTCCGTACGCTTTCCTCGATGAAGGGGCAGTACGCTGATCAACGCAGTTATGAGGCGATGCTGGCCAAAGAGGACACGGTCTTGTACGAGGTGTATGAAATTCATCGTCCCGAAGTGTTGGGTGAGTTGATGCACGGCACTTCTATCGTGCACCCGGGCAAGGTAGGTGATGAATATTTTATGACCAAGGGGCATTTCCATGCCGTGCTGGACGCCGCCGAGATCTACTACTGTCTGCAAGGTGAGGGCATGATGGTGATGGAGACGCCCGAAGGCGACTGGGCCGTCGAAGAATTGCGTCCGGGAAAGGTGCTGTACGTCCCACCGCGCTGGGCCCATCGTTCTATCAGTGTCAGTGACAAAGAAGACCTGGTGACGTTCTTCATTTATCCGGCGCATGCCGGACACGATTACGGCACCATAGAAAGCCAGGGATTCCGTAAACTTGTCGTCGAGCGCGACAACAAGCCGTGTATCGTGGACAATCCACGCTGGCGTTTGGAGGAATGACAATGGCAGACTTGCAATCTTGTCGCGTACTCGTGACGCCGAGGTCGTTTGGCAGGCACGACCCACAACTTAAGACGGAACTTGAGGCGACAGTCGGTGAGGTGATCTACAATCCATTTGGCCGCCCGCTTACCTCCTCTGAGGTTCAGGAACTCTTGCCAGGCTGTGACGCCTACATTGCTGGTGTGGATGCAATCAGTCGGGCCGCGCTTGAGGCTGCTGATCGGCTGCGCGTCATCGCCCGGTATGGGGTGGGCGTAGACAGAGTAGACCTGGAGGCTGCCCGTGAAAAAGGCATCGTCGTCACCAACACGCCCGGTGCAAACTCGACCTCCGTCGCCGAATTGACCATCGGGCTGATGCTGTCCCTGGCTCGCATGATTCCACTGGCGAACCAAGAGACCAGGGGCGGGAAACCGCCGCGTATCCAAGGCGTTTCGCTGGAAGGCAAAGTGGTGGGCTTGCTGGGGCTGGGTGCGATCGGCAAGCGTGTGGCCCACCGTCTGCAAGGCTTCGACTGCACTGTCTTGGCATACGATCCGGCGGTTGACGCAGCTACCGCTCAAGAGGTCGGCGCTGTACTTTGTTCGCAAGAAGAGGTCGTCACCAAGAGCGATTTTCTGTCGCTACATGTGCCGGTCTTGCCCGAGACACGGGGGATGGTCAATGCATCTTTCCTTGCTCAGATGAAACCCGGCGCTTTCCTCATTAACACAGCACGAGGCGAACTGATTGATGAGGTCGCGCTCTTTGAAGCGCTGAAAAGTGGTCATTTGAGGGGGGCAGCGCTGGACGCCTTCGCGCAAGAGCCACCTAGCGAGGACAATCCTTTATTCTCTCTGCCCCAGGTCATTGCCACGCCGCACATGGGGGCGCATACCGATGGCGCGACCAATGCGATGGGGTGGGTAGCGCTGCGCGACTGCCTGGCTGTGCTTCGTGGCGAGGAGCCGATTCATCGCGTGGTCTGACTCAGCCCCAGTCTGATGGATCAGGCTAGAACTTTACCAGGAGGCTTATGGATGTTTGAAGGTGGTTACTTGGGCAAAATCCTTAGAGTGAACCTTTCTACGAGAGAACACCACGTCGAGCCATTGAAAGAGAACGAGCTTGTGAAGTTGCTCGGCGCACGCGGCCTGGCAGCCAAGATGTACTACGACGAGATCGGCCCGGAGGTGAAACCATTCGATCCGGCCAACAAGGTTTTCTTGGTAACCGGCCCTCTGACGGGTGTAAAACTGCCGTCCACTACCAAGATCGGGCTCAGCACCAAGTCCCCGGAGACCGGAATATACCTATGCGCCAACAGTGGTGGGGACTTGGGCCCTCAACTCAAGTTCTGCGGCTTTGATGGGCTCGTCATTGATGGGCAGGCAGATGACTGGACGTATCTGCTTATCAGAGATGGTGAGGTGACCTTTGGTGACGCACGTCCCTGGCAAGGCTTGACCACAGACAAGGCCCTGGAGGCGCTGAAGGAAGCCATGGGCGATAAGCGAGCCTCGGCGCTTTCCATCGGCCCGGCTGCCGAACGGCTGGTGCGGTTTTCCTACATCAACGTAGACACGCGCGCCATCGGACGGGGCGGGTCAGGAGCCGTGCTGGGCTCGAAGCGGTTGAAAGGTATTGCCGTGTTAGGCAGCGGCTCGATTCCAGTGGCCGGCCCAGACAAGGTAAGGGAAATCCGGCAGGCTGCCATCAAGGAACTACGCGAAACGCGGGCCAATCACACGAAATATGGTACGCCCCAGTACATCGAGATCATCAATGAACTAGGTTGCATGCCCACGCGCAACTTCCAGACCGCCTATTTCGAAGGTGGGGATAAGATAGACGCACACATCATGCGCAAGGGGTACTGGGTGAGGAACTATGGCTGCTATCAGTGTCCTGTAGCCTGCGGTAAGGTGTGCGAGGTAAAGGATGGGCCGTTCGCCAGGGCGCGTGCCCGGACCGAATTCGAAACCATCGGGATGCTGGGGCCGAACTGCGGTGTAGATGACTTTGGCGCTATCGTAGCAGCCAACCAGCTTTGTGATGAGATCGGTATAGATACCATCTCTGCGGGCAATGCCATCGCCCTGGCGATGGAACTGTACGAACGCGGTCTGATTAGCAGCAAGGATACCAACGGAATTAAAGCCCGTTTCGGCAACAGCCAGGCGCTGGTAGATCTGGTCCGGCTCATCGGCGAACGGCGCGGCATCGGTGACTTGCTGGCTGAAGGTATGGCACGCGTGGCGCGCGAGCATCCTGAGTGGAGCCGCTATATCTTGGCGGTCAAGGGGCTGCCCTTCGCGGCGTATGACCCACGGGGCTTTCACGGTAATGGCCTGACCTATGGCACGTCCAGTCGTGGGGCTTGCCACAACGTGGGTGGCTGGACGATCCGCGACGAACTCCAGAGCGGCGAGTACGACCGCTTCGCTCTGAAGGGCAAAGGGGTTCTGGTGCAAGCCATACAAGACAACAGAGCCTATGTGGACAGCCTGGGCCTCTGCACGGTGGTCAGGGGTTCTATGAATTTCCGCGACAAGCCCAAAGGTGATGTGTTGAAGGCGGTTACTGGCTATGACTTTACCCCAGAACTGATGGAAATTGGAGCCCGTATCTATAATCTGGAGCGGATGATCCTCAACCGTGAGGGCATCAGGCGAAAGGACGACCTGCTGCCCGAACGCATCACCAAAGAGGCTATACCTTCAGGACCAACTCAGGGACACATCCTGACAGAAGAGATGTATGACGTCATGCTCGACGAATACTACGACGTGCGAGGCTGGGATGAGGATGGCGTACCTAAGCCGGAAACGATTCGTAAGCTGGGTCTGGATGAACTCCTCGCTTTAGATGGAGGCTAACGTCAAAGTACAAATAAAGTACCTGGCTGCCCTCAGAGATCGAACGGGACGCAGGCAAGAGGAGATCAGTTTCCCACTGGGCGCTACCCTGCAGGACATAGTCGGGTGGTTGAATCAGCGCTATACCCTCTCGTTGCCCAATCCTCAAGTGATGGCTACCCTCAACGGGAGAGGATGGGAGCAGTTTCCATCAAAGCTGTCTACCGAGATCAAGGAAGGGGACATCATCTGTCTGTTTCCCCCCATCGCTGGTGGATAATACAAAACCGCGATCCTGAAACAGGACAGGGCCATCTTTGAAGATGGCCCTGTGTGTTTTCCACACCGTATTGAAGGAGAAGGGACGAGAACTGGACATTCGGGGCAAGTGCCCCCTGGAACTGGCTGACTACGACATCAGCCAGATGCCCATCGCCCGCATCTTGCGCGGACAGTTGCTGGGCTGGCCGCCTGAAACCCCCCGGCAGCTTGTCCCAAATGCGTAACGCTCACGTGCCCAGCAGTTGACATATTGCCAAATTCTGCTATAATAAGTATCAGTTTCATTTCTCAAAATGAAATACCGATTTTGAAACGTCTGTACTATTATTGAAAGGAATACAAGTGTCAAGTAAAAGTGTTAACAGAAGTTCTACCGCTCTCAAGGCACTCAAAGTGCTTGAAGCTGTTGCGGCTTCGTCACAGCCGGTCTCTGTATCCGAAGCAGCCCAACGAGTGGACATTGATGGGAGCACAGCTTACCGCATGTTGAAGACGCTGGTTGACGCGGGATACGTTGTGCAAGACGAGATCTCGAAGCGATACAGGCTCAGCTATAAAGCTGTCTCCTTGAGTCGCAACTTGCTGGCAGAGAATGAAGTCACTCGGTTGATTCGTGAGAGGCTCGAACAGATAACTGCCGAAACCCGTGAAACCTTGCATCTTTCCGTCTTAGATGGGAATGAGACCGTACTTATACTACAAGTAAAAGGCACACAACTTGTCACGGTTCATTTTCAGATAGGTGACCGTGTGCCGTTACACTGTACGGCCATTGGCAAAGTCTTACTCGCTTTTCAAGACGTACGGTATATCGAGGAGATCACAGCTGCGGGCCTACCCAAGATGGCCAGCAATACCATCACAGACCCGGATGAGTTCAGAAAGGAATTGCAGCACATCCGATCTCAGGGATATGCCATTGATGATCGTGAACTCTCGGACAATATGCGCTGTATTGCTGTGCCTATCTTTGAAGGTGGAGGTCGTGTCCACAGGGGGATCAGTATATCCGGACCTGACTCTCGCTTCTCGTTTGAGAGATTAGAGGAGCTGAAAGGTCCACTGCTGAAAGCCTCGTGGGAGCTTTCAGAGCAATTAGGCGGGCTTCCATGGACAAGGTGAGCACACCATGGACTCCTTTCCTACAGGTTAACCACGCCTTTGACGATTTCCCCCCTTTGCGCGAATCTCCTCGTTGTTTGAAACGATCTGGCTGGTTTTATTTGTCAGTGTGGCGTTTCATTTTTGCTTGACAAATTTCATATTTCGAAGTATAATTTCTATAGATGACATTGATTACAGGGGCGTTCGCATATTGATTGCGCGATTCTAGCAGGAATTGCCGAGGATCGGGGAGGCAGGACTGCTTTAGTAGCACGTCAGTGATCATCGGAACTGGAGAAGCGGTCTGCGAGTTCTTGGTAGAAAGCTCGGACAGTCTTGAGTAAAGGGGGGAAGCTATGAAAATGCTGATTGACAGCCAGTGGGTGGAAGCCTCCGACAGCAATTGGCAGGAGATTCGCAACCCAGGCACTGGCGACGTGATTGACAGAGTCCCGGTGGCTACCTTGCAAGATGCCGAGACAGCGCTGCAGGCAGCCCAACGGGGCAAGGAGGCCATGGGTAGGTTGCCAGCCCACAAACGTTCGGCGATCTTGTTCCGCATCGCCGAGGCTATGGAGGCCAACAAGTCTTCCTTAAGTGAGTTGCTAGCTCGGGAGAATGGCAAGCCGATCCTGCAAACCCGCGAAGAAGTGGCGGCCGCGATACGGATTTATCGGGGGTTTGCTGAGGAAGCCAAGCGCATCTTTGGCCGGGTGGTGCCCATGGACGCGGTGCCAGGCCAGGAGCGGCACTTCGCAGTCACCATCCGCCAGCCCTTGGGGGTGGTGGCAGCCATCGTGCCGTTCAACTACCCCGTGGAGCTCTGTGCCCACAAAGATGGTGCGGCATTGGCAGCGGGCAACGCCGTGATCGTGAAACCCCCCAGCGATTGTCCGCTGACCTTGCTCAAGATCGCTGCCTTGATGGAGGAAGCGGGACTGCCCAGGGCAGCGCACCAAGTCATCACTGGGCCCGGAGAACTGCTCGGAGAGTTCCTGGCCCGGAGCCCGGCCATCCAGATGGTCACTGTTACTGGTAGCACCGAGGTGGGCATCAAGATTTCGCAACTGGCCGCCCAGCATCTCAAGAAGGTCCACCTGGAACTGGGCGGCAACGATGCCACCATCGTTTGCGCCGACGCCGACTTGGAGAAGGCAGCCGAAGCAGTCGTCCTGGGCCGCCTGGCCCGTGGGAATGGCCAGATCTGTTGTGCGGTCAAGCGCATATTCGTGGATGCACAGGTCTATGACCGTTTCGCCGAAATCCTGACGGAGAAGGCCAAGGTTCTCAAAGTAGGCGACCAGTTGGAGGAAGACACTGACGTTGGGCCGCTGATCACCGAGGAGGCTGCCAAGAAGGTAGAGGCCGTCATCAACGATGCTATCAAGGCGGGGGCAACGTTGACGGCCGGAGGGCATCGGCGCAATGCCTTCATCGAGCCTACCGTCTTGACTGACGTCCCTCCCCAGGCTGACCTATTTCGCCAGGAAACCTTTGGGCCAGTCGCTCCCCTGGTGGCCTTTCAGAATGTAGAGGAAGCGATTAAGATGGCCAACGACACCCCCTACGGCTTGCAGGCGGCGGTATTCACCCAAGACATCTCTCGCGCCTTCGATATCGCTTACCGCCTGGAGGCGGGCGGGGTAATCGTCAACTGGTCATCCGCGATACGGGTGGAAAGTCTGCCGTTCGGTGGGATCAAGATGAGCGGCCGTGGGCGCGAAGGGCTGCACGACACCCTTGACGAGATGACCGAGCAGAAGATTATCTTGGTGCACGACGCCCTGTCGGTATTCGCTCAGGAGTAGATAGGCCAATGGGAAACTTGGATTCCCTGCAGATGCTGGGGATCAGCAAGAGCTATGACGGGACACAGGCCCTGCGTAAGGTGGATTTCTCCGCCGCTATCGGCGAGGTGCACGCCATCGTCGGGGAAAACGGAGCTGGGAAAACCACTTTGGTGAAGATTCTGGCCGGGGCCCTGGGGCGGGACGCAGGGGAAATCCTGTTAGACGGCGAGCCAGCGGACCTGGGCTCGCCGCTTCGCGCTCGCCGCCTGGGGATCCGCGCCGTGCACCAGGAGTTCAGCCTGGTTCCTCACCTGACCGTCACCGAGAACATTCTGATGGGCCAGATGCCTACGGGCAGGCTGAAGTGGTGGGTTGATTGGCCCAGGGCTTATCGCCGGGCGGAGGAGATCCTGCAGGGGATTGGCTTTACCGGCATCAACGTGCGGACGCCCGTCTCCCGGCTAAGCGTCTCCCACCAGCAAATGGTGGAGATCGCCAAGGCCGTGGCAGAAAGGCCGCGTATCCTGATCCTGGATGAGCCTTCGGCGGTGCTCTCCCAGGAGGAGTTGAAGCGCCTCTTTGCCCTGATTCAGACACTCAAGGAGGAATCCACGCTGATTCTTTACATCTCCCATCGGCTGGACGAAGTCTTTGAAGTGGCCGATCGAATCACCGTGCTCAAGGATGGGGAGTTAGTAGGTACGGTGCCCTCTCAAGAAACGGATCAGGGGCAGTTGATCAAGATGATGGTGGGGCGAACCCTGGGCGAGATCTATCCGCGCCGACACATAGAGCCGGGCGAGGAGATTTTGTCGGTGAAGGGTTTAAGCCGGGAAGGTTCCTTCGCGGATGTCTCTTTCTCCCTGGCCCGTGGCGAGATCCTCGGCCTGTTCGGGCTCGTGGGCAGCGGCCGCACCCAGGTGGCAAGGTGCATCTTCGGCGCCGAACCACCCACCTCCGGAGAAATCCATCTGGAAGGGAAGGTGATCTGGCCGAAATCGCCGCGTGATGCCGTAAAGGCCGGTATTGCGCTTCTGACCGAGGATCGGAAGCGGGACGGTCTGGTGTTGAGTTGCCCGATTCGCGACAATGTGATCCTGGCCACTATGGAGCAGGTGAGCCGCTGGGGATTCCTGAACCGCCGGCAACAGGACGCTCAGGTGCAGTCAGAGGTGCAGGAACTGGATATCCGCCCTGCCCAGATCGGACGGTTGGTTCGGACGCTGAGCGGGGGGAATCAGCAGAAGGTAGTCTTGGCCAAGTGGCTCCTCTCCCGAGGCAAAGTGCTGATGCTGGATGAGCCGACGCGGGGGGTGGACGTGGCCACAAAGGTTGAGATCTACCACATCATTGGTGACCTGGCTGAAAGAGGGGTTGGGATTCTCCTCATTTCCTCAGAACTGCCGGAGATTCTGGGCATGAGCGACAGGGCTTTGGTGATGCGGGAAGGTCGCTTGGTTGGAGAGTTCACCAGGGCAGAAGCAAGCGAAGAAAACCTGCTGGCCTCTGCTGCAGGGGTAATCCAATGATGGGAGGTCCGATGCAAATGCCATCCAATTCTTCTGTCGGGCAAGAGAGCCGAGGGCGTGCTTCCCTGTCTGCTCAGGTCGACAGGTGGCTTGGAGAAAAGTCGCGACGCCGTTGGGTGGACTATGGCTTCATGGCGGCTTTTGTCATCCTGATGCTGATCGCCGCCTCGGCCTCGGATGTGTTCTTCACTGAGCGGAATATCCGCAATCTCTTCCGCCAGATCGTGAGCAATGGTCTGCTCAGCCTTGGAATGCTGGTCGTGATCCTCACCGGTGGCATCGATCTCTCAGTGGGGCCGATCGTAGCCCTGACCGGGATTCTGGCTGCCGGACTGACGGACCAGATTGGCCTTGCCCTAGCCGTCCTCGTCGCCTTGGCCGCCGGGGTGCTGGTCGGCGCGGTGAATGGCTTCTTGGTTGCCCGCTTCAAGCTGGCGCCATTCATCGTGACGTTGGCTACCCTGAGCGCGGTCCGGGGAGTGGTCTACGTCTACTCAGAAACCCCCCAAACCCCCTCCAACCCCGCCTTCCGCGCGCTCTTGGGCGGTGGCTTCATCGGTCCGGTGCCGGTGGCAGCGATCATTATGGTGGCCTGTTTTCCCCTGGTCTGGCTGTTTCTTAACCGGACGACCGCCGGGCGAGCGATTGTGGCCATCGGGGGTAACGAGGAAGCGGTCAGGCTGGCAGGTATCAATGTGGGCCGTCATATCTTGCTGGCATACATCATATCCGGCTTGTTCGCCGGTGTGGCCGGGGTGCTTCTGGCCTCCCGCTTGGGGATCGCCCAGCCAAGTGTAGGAGCGGGCTACGAACTGGACGCTATTGCCGCTTGTGTCATCGGCGGGGCGATCCTGGGAGGAGGTGGCGGAGGCGCGATCGGTACGTTTGGTGGGGTGCTCATCCTGGGGCTGATTGACAACCTCTTGAATCTGTTCAACGTGCAATCCTATTACCAGCAGATTTTCAAGGGACTCATCATCGTGTTTGCCGTACTAGCCCGACGAAAGGAGCAATAGGCAGAGCATCTATGTGGTGTCCCTCCCCCACTCTGGGAGGGGGTGAGGAAAGGAGGTGGTCGGAAGACGGAAAATTTAGGCTCATAGAGACGGTGGAAACTTGGCTATGGAACTCTAGATTCAAGGAGGAAGTTAACCAATGAAACACAAAGTAGCTTTGATCATTGTCTTGGTGATGGTTCTGGTGGCTGCCGGTTGCGGTCCGGCCACCCCCACTGCCGCCCCCGAGGCTGGAGCGCGTACCCTCCGCCTTGGCATGGTCAACTTTTCCCTCTGCTGCCCCTACTTCATCGGCATGTCCAAGGCGGTGGAGGAGGAGGCCGCCTTCTATGACGGCATCGAGTTGCTCATTACCGATGCCGACGGCGACGCAGAGAAGCTGACGTCGGATGTCGAAGACGTGCTGGCTCAGAATGTGGATGGGATCATCCTCAGCGGCGCGTGGCTGGAGGCTGCCCCTGGAGCCTTGGATGCCATCAAAAAGGCCGGTATCCCAGTGGTCATGGTGGATAGGCTGTTGAAAGGCGGCGAGTACACAAGTTGGGTAGGTCCCAACAACTACCAAATTGGAGTGCAGGATGGGCAGTACATCGTAGACAGGCTGGGCGGCGAAGGTTTCATAGTAGACCTACGCGGCGGCCCGGCGGACAACAGCATCGGCCTGGACCGCACCAACGGTATGCTCTCCGTAGTGGAGCAAAGTAACATCCAGGTAGAGATGGCCCCCGACTTTGGCGGCTGGAGCTCCGATGGCGGGTTCACCCTCATGGAGGATATGCTGGCCAAGTACGACAAGATTGACGCCGTCTTCTGCGAGAACGACTCCATGTGCTTGGGGGCACAGAAAGCTATCGAGGATGCAGGCCGCAGCGACGAGATGTTCCTGTGTGGCGTAGATGGCGAGAAAGCAGCCCTGGAGAACATCATGACGGAGGGCTCCAACTACGCATGTACCGGCCTGAACAACTCCGACCAGATCGGACGGGCCGCATTCCACCGGATGATGGCAATCCTGGCCGGACTGGAAGCGCCCCACGACACGGTTCTGCCCTCCCCGCTCATCACTATCGACAACGTCTATCAGCACTACAACCCGGACAGCGTCTTCTAGGTCCGGTCTGCTATAGTCCGCTAGAGTATAGAGGCTCCCCCATCGCTGGCAAGTGAGTGGGCCCCATGGGTTCAATTACCACTACTGTGGTACAGGGGCGCGGAAAGCGCCTGCCTGTGGGGGCCCACCAGATTAAGTAGCGTTGTCGCTGAATAGTTGCGCGACGGAGTGACGTTGGTTGCGGTCACCCAGCCCAGCTCCTTCATCGCTGGTCCCCTCCTCGATCACCATAACGAGTGGACCGAACCCACCGGTGGGCGAGTGGTAGAGGTGCCCTATAAGGAGTCAAAGGAGAGAGGCCAATACTGGTGGAGAAGCAATGAATGGGACCAACCTCCCTCAGTAAACTGAAACAGGGCCATCTTCAAAGATGGCCCTGTCCTGTTCCAGGTTTGTTGAAGGAAGCTGGTCCTGG
>Ga0180438_10005662_pt1 | contig 17252 bp, 18 predicted proteins | sample SS_ome_12_FD_132455 | JGI IMG/M metagenome (GOLD analysis project Ga0180438, IMG submission 132455) | Hypersaline lake sediment archaeal communities from the Salton Sea, California, USA - SS_3_D_2 metaG | ecosystem: Environmental > Aquatic > Non-marine Saline and Alkaline > Hypersaline >...
AATTTCAAGAAAATCAAAGGAAACCCTGAGATCTATCCTGGTGTTAAGTTCAATGATATTATGGAAATTAGTGGTTCTGGAATAAAAATTAAGACAACTAATCCGAAGAACATTGGATACGCAATCGACTTCTTGAATGAGAAACTAACTATGGATAGAAAGATTAATGGTGCTATCAAGGCTACTCCTAATAATCCTGAATCTAGTCGTGGTCACTTGTTTATTACTTTCAGATTAACTTCCAAGAAAGGAGTAACAGGAGAATGGATTGTCATTGATGCAGGAGGTATTGAGAATCCTAATGCGATTGTCCGAACTTTCTTCCCAGAAGTGACGGGTAACTTAGTAGCAGTAATTGGTAGTCCTGATTCATCAAGATTGGCTCTTAATGTAAAAACTAATTCATCCAGTTTAGTTGGAAAATCTGGTGATATTTATGATTTAATTTGGAAGAACACTGAGTTAGGGCGTAGAGCTAAAGAACTTTTAGAAATTTATAGAATTAAGTATACAAGTAATGAAGCAAAGGAATTTATTGATAAGGAAGCATATATTCTAATTAATCAGCTTAAATATGGGGATGATGATTTAACTGTGGCATTACATAAAATTACTGAAGATAGTATTAGATACAGGAATATAGAAGGCAATGCAAGAAGTACAGAATTTTATAAGAACGTAATTCAAAATAAAAAATTGGATAACTTTGCTAATAAATACGGGTTGGAAAAAGATAATGTCATCAAAGATCTTTTAGTACTTAAAGCACGATTTGATAAACCATTTAGAGATTCTGTATTTGTTCCAGCTGCTAAGGCTGATGCAAGTAAGATTCAACCGGACTTGGGTAAATTACAAGAAGAGTACATACGGTACAAATTGAAACAAGTTTTGGATATTATTCGCGAAGGATTTTATATTAATGAATCGCTTAATGAAATGAAGGCTTATTTCAAGCGTCAACAAGATGACTGGGCTAATTTACCAGATCCACAACCTGGTATGTCAAATGAAGAAGTCAGGCGTCAGACTATGTTAAAAATCAATAGTGAAGCTATTCAAATCAAACCAGGAAAAAGTGTTGAAAAGAAAAAGAGATATGATGAATTTGATTGGTTCTATCTTCCTCACTTTAAGGGTGAAGAAGTAGATAGATTGTATTATCAAACAGCAGCAAAGGGTATTGGCGAACTTCCATTCATTTCATTTAATGAAAAGACAGATCCAATTGGTATGTTGTCCAAGTTGCAACAAATTGCTGATCTAAAAGAAAGAAAGGACAAACCAAGTAAATTCGTTTTGATTGCCTTGGTTCGACCTGACTTAGAAGAAAAGGTAGAAGAAGTCAAGATTTCTGGTGGAAAATTAGTGACAAGAGAAACCTATAAAGAAACTAATAAGTACTGTGTTGGTACACAGGCTGCTCTTGAGTTTGCTGAACAAATTGCATCAACAAGAAAAATTACTGAAGCTTAATAATCACTTTCGTCACCACTAGAATCAAAAGTTCTTCCAAAATGTTGACATTCATCAGAATCAGAATCTGAATCAATTGTAACAGCATATTTTTTTACAGGTTTATCTTCAAATTCTTCATTAATGAAATCCAAGAATTCTGAATCTTCGATTTTAGAAACGAAATCAAGTACTTCTTGTGAAGGATTTATATCAATGATTTTACATTTCTGATACATTTTAGGAACATCGTATCTATGAACATATCCATATGGACCTCCACTATAATCCCTATCAACTTTTCCAACAGTTTCGACTTGTTTACATAGTCTTTTCCATTCACTTTCTCTCATAACGAAGACACATGATTGAGGACCATGTCCATTACTTTCACTTGATGCTTCTTCACTTTTAATCACGAGTAATGGATCTTGTGGTTGAAGGAATTTATCATAAAGTTTCCAGAATCTAAGATCTTCAAAGAAGACAATAAATCCTAAAACATCTGTTGATGGATTATCGGTAATAATTTCACACTTATGATACATTTCAACTAAATCAACAATTGATCCATTAAAAATATTTCCTGAAACATGTGTTACTTTATGTTTAGTCTCTAATTCTGTATTGCTCAGTATTTTTCCCAGCTTTTTCCACTCATTCTTCTTGACTCTGAAGAAACATGGTGGAATAGTAGCTGTTTCAATAGATTGATGAATTGGAGGAGACTTAATGATGATAATGTTACTTGTCATTTTGAATAAAAAAATATGTGTTTTGGGTAATCAATTTTTTATTTTTGTCTACTTGGACAACTACTTGCAAATCCCGCACTCATTAAAACATCATCACCTAACCAATGAACAACAAGATAATACAAAATATACAACCCGCCGAATAAAAATGCAAAAACAGAATAAATAATCTGAAGAATAATAGCACTTATTGGACTAGAAGGTCCTAAGTCATTGCATCCGAATGATAACCAAACAGCAATTAAACCCAAAATAGTCGCCACCGTAAATTGACAATACGTATATATTGACTTAGTTCCATCATTAAACAGTTCTTTTCCACTCTGTAAAGGTAACATAAAATTTGTGATCGAAATCTGTGGTTTTATTTCCATCTATTAATTAAGTACAAAAAAAGTATGAGTGGAATGCCAAATGATCCGAGATTCTGGAGACCAAAACTTCCTAACCCGCCAACGTATACTGGTGATCTTACACGTATGACACGACAAACAATGAGTTTCGATCCGGAAACTCCTAGATTAGCTCAAATTGCCAGTCCATGGAGATATTCAACAAGAAATAAAGTTGGAAAAGCTATGTTTATTGGATTCTGGCTTGCAGTTATCGTAATTGTTTCTTTAATTATTTGGTTATTCGTTGATAATAATACAGAAGACACTAGATTAACACAAAGTATAATGGTTCTTCCACTTATGGTTGCGTTGTTATTAATTAATGCTTCCAAGGTAGAAGAAGCAAGACCATTAATGGTTTCTTTACTTGCATCCCTTGTTGCGCTTGTAATAATTGGTAGTATTAATTGGAGACGCATTAGTGGATTTAATGTGACAGAATACACAGTACTTATTTTAGGTACATTCATCACATTATACACATTTACAAAAGCAATTAATCTTGAAATGAAAAAATAAATGTATTCGAAACTATATTTTTTTACTTTCCAGGATAAGGAGGTGGTGCCTCTGTAATATTTTCAATTATTAATTTCATTTGTGAATAAATTGGATCTTGTTTGAAATGAACAGCTATAAGTGGATATAAATAAGCAATAATTAACAAGTAAGTAATCCATGAACTTATTCCCATATTCAAAGTTGCGATAAATATACTAACTACAAAAATTATACCGAAAATATATTTAGCTGCAGTAGTTTTAAGAAATAATGGTAAAACATATCCTGACAATGGTACACTAATTAATGCAAGAATAAGTCTCCCCCATGTAATTCCTTGAAAGATTGGTGATTCAGGCGCAATTTGTTGATTTAACATTTTTTTACCACAATATCCTTCAAATCCCCAACGAGGACGGTAATTCCAATTTACCAAAGCAGCCATAGGGACCATACGATTCATTGTATACAATTAAAGAAGAAAATTAATTATAGCATTCCATAATTTGAGTAGTATAGTATACTGATATATATTCAACTATAATGTAAATCAAGTGAATTGGAGGACCTATAATAATAGACATAATCATGACAATCGTGTATATAATCATTTTATTAATAATACAGTACAATGCATTATTGAACTTGAATATACATTCAATACTATTATCCAATTCTATTTTCATGAAAGCACAGAACAATAAACCAATATTGAATCCATAAAATAAGTAAATGTAAATGCCATAAGAAACCATTTTTAGTTAGCTTGTGGATTTATTACTTATGGCATTCAATTTTTTTAATGGTTTATAGTAAATAAATGGTAGTTGGAAGTACTGAAATTTATATTGAAACTAATAAACCAGGTCCTAAAATTAGTTATGAATTTAGAGGCAATTCTCATTACTTAAGTGATATATTTGGAGTTTCAACAAGTCTTTTGCAAAAAGTTGATCAATTATTACAATCTAAAGATGCATATGCTGAAATATCGTCTTATAAAGATGGTATCCTAATATCAACCAGTTCAGATAATAAATTTCAATCTCAATTGAGAAAAGATTTAAAGAAAATTCTATCCACTTTCCAAAAAAATGGTAAATATAAAGTTGGTAGTCGAAGTGATGTGGTTAAATCAAGTTCAAAAAAGAAAAGACGTAGACGATCTAAGTCCAAAAAATAGTAATGTATTATACACATTATTTTAGTGATTTTTAAAAAGCTTCATTCATTGCTTTCAGTTCAATATCAAGTTCTTCCTTTTTCAAAAGCCCTGGTTTAACATATTCTGTTGTACATCGCTTTTGAAGTTCTTGTTTCATTCTTTCTGTTACTGCGTTAGCAAGATTTTGTGCTCTCGCTCCACCAGCACCATCATTATTATATGCATCTTGTTCTTCTTCTGTTGCTTCTTCCAAAATTTCATCTCTAACACGTGCAGCCTTACCTTGAATTTCTTCTTTCAAAGCCCATTTAGGTCTGAAACGAACCACATCATCGCGCGTATCCATTCCTTCCAGTGCATTTAGTGCTCGTGTTACGCGACCAGTGGCACAAACTGGTGTACCAGTAACAGCTGCATCAGCTAATTCTCGTGCAAAGGCTTCTTTAAGATTATTAACATTCTTACTATTTTCCTTTGCATGAATTCTATTCCAAACAAGACCAAGAACTTCTGTTTCGCGCATTCCATTAGCTGCTGCAATGGGATTATTACTTGTTTTCATAACACCAATTGTAGCACGGGCTTTTGTTTTAATATCACTCGGGAGATCCATACATGTTCTGATATACTCTTCTATTTGTTGTACAATATCTCTTTGTGGAATAGCGTGTTGATTATAACCATTTAATTTCTTTAATTTCTGTACACCATTTGTGAATGCTTGTTGAATCTGTCTGTCGTGAACATTCTGACTGTCATTCCTTATGACATTAGGAATATCTTGAGGTAGTTGTCGTATCGGGACATTATATGCTGGACCATTAGGAATATTATGTTCTCGCAAGATTTGATCATTAGGAATATTAGGTTGTAGTCGCGTGGTTCTATTCATATTTTTCATTGCTAGTTCTCTATTAAGTTCAATTAATCGTAAATTAGCTGTTATCTTTGCTTCTTGTCCAACTTTAGAACTTCTAATAACTTTTTGATATAATGCCTTTGAAACATCTTTATTCGGAATGTCACTGCCCGGAATTGTACAGAAATTATAAATATCTGCAAGTTTAACCATACAATCTAAGTAACCCATTAAAATAGCATGTTTGTACAAGTTAGCTGCTTGCAATAAACATGGATCACGATCACCAACAGCTTTTGCATAATTGATTTCGGCTAGATAATAATAAACTTCAGGACCCGCTTCTTTATTGCGAATTAGTTCGTAATACATCTTTTCTGCGGCACTGTATTCTTGATGATCATTTGCCATTTCAGTTGCATATTCCATGATTTCTTCTGGTGTTTCTGGAACATAAGGTTCTTCGGGTTCTTCAGGAACTCTCTTTGTCCACCATTTATACAAACCATAACTAGCTACAGCAACAATGATAAAAATAGCAGAAATGATTAATACACGTTTTGTTTTTGGTTTAATTTGGTACGCTGTGATGTTTAACATTATATTCTTTAGAATCAAAAAAAGCTGTGCAAAAAGAACACATTCAAATTGTTACTAATGGTTTATTAATTGAAGATTTACAAATCGGACAGAAATTGTTTTCTTTCCTCCATCTTTGTAAACAATATTTGTGGAAAATATGCTTACAAGGTAGTATAGTATTATCATTAGTAATATAAAGATTCAGTGATGACATACAAATAACACAATTCTCTTTTAGTTTCTCTATATTCTTTTTTCGTCTCCACGTTTTTTGAATCTTTATTGCTGCATTCTTCTTAATTTTGTAATCGGCTGATTTATTTTTCTGAGTTTTTCTGTAAATATTTTGAATATTCTTAGTCACTTCATCTTCTTTGTAATACCTACAATAAAATAATACTCCATCGTAATCATGTTTCATATTTTCCATACAGCATTTATCTGTAGATTTAAAAATAATTTCTAATGAATACGGTAAATCAAATATTTTTCTACATTCACTTAGTGATATATTACACCAATCTGTACATAATCTGTGGGTAAGTATGTAATAAAATTCTTCAAAACACAATGGTTGTTTCTTAAATATAATAAACTTTTCGGTTGGTGGAGGGTCATACAATTTAATAATCTTGAATGAATTATTCATTGATACAATTTTGTTGCCATTTAACGCTTTCGCGCCAAGAAAAACAAGATGCCTAGCTATTTCGCTATTATTAAAATTGAGAGCAGCATATAAAGGATAAATCAACAGAAAATTAGCTTTATTTACATATTCCTTCAACATTGATTCTCCATATTTATTTTTATATTGTTCTAAAAACCACTTAATCATCTTCGTTGCCTTATGTTTAATCAAAAGTAAAAGACATGTATCTCCTTCAACATTGATAATATCAAGATTAGCACCGTGTCTAATAAGAAAAATAAATGATTTAATATTGATTTTAGGCTCTTTTAGTGTTCCCATTAAAGGGTGGAAAAACGTTTTTTCCAAATTGATTTTTGCATTATGTTGTTTAATAAGGTGCTCTAATGCAGGAAAATATTCTTCTTTTTTTGATAAAGCATAAATTAAATTAACTCCTTTTTTAGATTCAATATTGGGACTTATTCCAAGATCAATAAAGTGGTCAATAATTTCTAATTTATTCTTTTGAGCTGCGGCTAAGATAAAATCATAGTGATTATCAGATTCAAAAGAAAATAATTGCAATGCTTGTTCTATTTGGTTTGATCTCAATAAATTTGTGAACTGAACCAGTTTATTTTGTTGCTCATTTACTAGGGGTCTCAATTGCGGTAAACCAATACCAAAAGGGAATCCTAAATTGTAATTCATTTGTATTCTATTTAGTGAATGACTTTAAAATGTGTTAAATATACATGGATCCAATAATATCATTTTTTGATACAGTTTCAGATCTCATTTTAATAAATTCGTCTATACCATTTTTAATATCTTCGGCATCAAGCACGTACTTATCATTATCAATTAAAATACGTCCAAAAAGTCTTTTAGATCTTGCTTTTTTGCACGCAAGGAAGTAATTTTCAGTATCACCACCGAAATTCTCAAAACATTTAGGATTAGTATGTATACTATTAATAATCAAACTATGATTTGATTCATTGATTTTCCATCCACCAAGACCTACTTGATACAAGAATATATCTCTTAGTTCTTCTTCACTGTATTTTTCAATTGTATATCTAAATGGAAAACGTCTTTCTAATCCTTTATTAAGATCAAAGAAGCATTTTTGAACATCTTCTTTGTAACCAATAACAATACATAGTGTATCTTTTTTATTTTCTGAAAGAAATTGATTAATTGTATCAATAGCTTCTTTAGCATATGAATCATGGTTTTGTTTTCCTGAAGCTAGAGAATAAACTTCGTCAATAATAATAACACCACCTTTAGCTTTTTCAAGGAATCTCTTTGTTTTAACAGCTGTTTGACCAAGATATTCTGCAATTAAATCAGTTCTAGATCCGTATGTGATTTTATCTGTCTTTAAAAATCCTATAGCTCGGTAAATTTCGCCTACAATTGAACTTACGTGTGTTTTTCCTGTACCAGGAGGACCATAAATAGCACAATGTAACATAGATCCATCAAAATCTCTTTCATTAAAACCTTGAATAAAATACATAATTTGGTCAACAATTTCTTTTTTAATAGTTGACATACCAATCAAATTATCAAGTTTCATAAGTGGCATAATAAGTTTAAATAATTTCTGGAAAAATGAATTATTTTCTGAAGGATTATACATAAACCCTAATTTAATTAGATCAGATATATCATTAACTTGAAAATGTGATTGATTCAAATTATTATAATATCCTGTTTTTGGTTTCTTTTCTTTAGGAATTTCATTGTATTCATCTTCATTGTAACGTTTTCTTTTACCTCTTCTAGGTCTGTTATTATTATTATTATTATTATTCATACTTACATATTTATCAGTATTTACTCTTTAAAATAAAAATTGAAAAAATAAATTAATTACTTACTAATCTTAAAGACAAGCTACATTTATAAGAAAACAAGATGGCAAAGGCATCAAAGACTGAGAAAGCAATCCTTGAATTGTTGAGTGACTTGAGTGAACGTCTTCAAACTTTTGAAGAGAGCGTAAGCAAGAATTTCAAGAAAACTGATCAACGTCTCAATTCTGTATATGATAGAGTAATGTCTGATGACACAAGTGGTGGCGCTAGCAATGGAAAGAAACCCAAACGTGCTAAGAAGGAACGTAGTGCAAGTGAACCACGTAAGCCTCCAACAGCATACATTCTTTGGAAAAATGAACAACAACCTAAACTTAAGGAAAAGTATGAAGATGTTGAAGACAAAGAAGAACGTAATCAAAAGATTTCTGAAGCATTGTCTGAGGGTTGGAAGGATGAAAAGATTAAGGCAAAATACAACAAGAAATATCAAAAATTGAAGGAAGAACATGTCAAATCATTGGCTGCATATAAGGCAAAGAAAGCAGGTGAAGCTAGCGAAACTGGTGACAGTGACGGAGACAACGAAGAAGAAGAAGAAGTTGTTGTACCACCAAAGAAGGAGAAAAAGACTCCAGCAAAGGCAAGTACCAGCAAGAAGGAAAAGAAGAAGGCTGCACCTCCACCTGAAGATAGTGACGATAGTGACAGTAGCGATAGCAGTGATGCTGAAGTCGTCAAGAAATTGCGTGGTAAGGGTAAAACTGCCGCACCAAATGATAAGGAATTAGAAGATCTATTGAATGATAGTGATGACGAAGATTAATTAAACCACAATTGTGGTTATTATTTTTTTATATTTTTATTTATTAAAGAGATGTCATCGCAATGGAGAATTGCACCAATAGAAAAAAATGGTAATCCGGTGAGATTTGGAACCAAAGAAATTGCTAATTCAAATAAAAGTCCTCTTCAAATAATTGGTGAATATATTAAAAATAATAAAGTATTAATTTTGGAAGCGGCAACAGGTAGTGGGAAGACAACAAGGCTTCCACTTGGTTTATTACAGGGTTATACAGATAGTGGAAAAAAGGTGATCGCTACCCAACCCAGAGTCTTAAATGTCACTGAAAATGTTGATCGTGTTTCGGGAATAATTAGTCGTCGTAATTATTTTGATGGAGATACTCGTATTATTGGATTTATGACTGGTGCTGGTAGTAGCATTCAACCTGAAAATAGATTAATTTTCTATACTGAAGGTGTGTTAATCCGCAGACTTTTAAGCAATAAAAAGGAAGTTCTTCGTGATGTAGAATATATGGTTTTTGATGAAGTTCACGAAAGAACAATGGACCTGGAACTCTTATTAACAATGTTACCTGATCTTTTGAAAGAATTTCCTGATTTAAAAGTTATTATTACAAGCGCTACTCTCAATACTAAAAAATTTGCTGATTATCTTGATTATCCAAATAATATTGCCAGTGTTGAAGGTGTGAAACCTAATTTGACAGAACCAGAATTCATACCAGAAAATGTAGAAAATTATATTGAAACTATTGTGGACCGCGTTGAAAATATTCAGCGATATAATCTTGAATCAGGACAATGGAAAGATATTCTTGTCTTTTTACCAACTAAAGCATTAGTAAAAGAATTACACTTGCTTTTAGCACAAAAAGTAAGAGAACCAGAAAATCCTATGGCGAGTTTGTTTATTACCGAGTTGTATCGTGGTGTTTCAACAGAACAAAAAAATTTGGCTATTAAAAAACTTGCGAGCTTAGAAGTTAAAACTCTTGCTGGATTAACGCCAACTCGCAGAGTTATTATTAGCACTAATGTTGCAGAAACAGGTATTAATTTTGAAGAACTCAAATATGTTATTGATAGTGGATGGACAAATAGAGCTTATTATAATCCCACAAATGGTAGTAATGCTCTATTAATGTCAAGTATCACTGGAGATACTGCTTTACAAAGATGGGGTAGAGTCGGCAGAGAACAAGGCGAAGATGCACGTGGAATAATTTATTGTCTTTATACAAGACAATTTTACAATGATAAAATTAAAGAAACAAGTAATGTACCACAAATATTTGTGCAAAATTTGAATGATTTTGTTCTTAATTTATTAGTATTTAATTCTTCTGACTCGACATATGATCTAAGTAAAACTAAGTATCTTGATACACCAAGTCCTGAATCAATTAGTAGAGCTATTGACACGCTTTATCATTTATATTGTATTGACAGTAATAATAATTTGACTGGCTTGAGTGATATAATTGCAAAGTTAAAGACTAATATTGTTCATGGCAAAATGATAATTGCAGCATGTGTACATAGAATAGTAACTCCAATTGTAATAATTATATCGATGATGTATGTTGGTACAGAAAATTTATTTGATACTCGCAAATTACAATCGGGATCTTTAGGAAATATGTTGATAAATGAATATTTTAGTGATCATGTTAATCTATGGTTACTTTACAATGAATGGCAAAAACATAGATTCGATTTTTATTGGTGTAAAAAAAATGGATTAAATTGTCAAGGATTTGAGAAAGTTGAAGATGAAGTTCAAGATCTTTTAGTTAGTTTGAGCGATAATGGTTTGCCAATATTTGATATGGATACAATTGATACTAATAAAGTTGCTAAAGTTATTAAAAAGGTGATTTTTGCTGGATTATATTATAATCAGGCAAGGCAAAATACAAATGTTGGAACACTTTATACATGTGAACGTTTTCCTACTGTTACTGGAAAAATATCAAGGAGCTTTGCTTTTAGAAACGATAATAAAAATTTGACAAAACTGTATCCAGAAAATATTGTTTATGAAAATCTCAATGTCACAAGAACACTTAGTGGTGATATTGAATATACATTAAGCATGGTAACAAGTATAAGTTTGGATGTTCAAACACCAGAAAAAAAATCATTAGTATAATTATATGGAGCGTATTGCTATTACAGAAGGTGCGACAGAATATCCTGGGTTTGATGTTAGTGAAAAAGATATTGGATCAGGTGAAGGATATGACGCTATTTTAGATAATGCTTTAAAAGTTTTGGAAAAAAATTTTCATCCTTCAAAAGTTTATTTGGCTCAAGATCAAGCACTTGCTTTAGCAAAGATTGATTATCATTTAAAGAAAGCGATGGTAAGTCATCTTCTTGGTGAAACGGAAGCACAACTGAATGGTGATAATCCTGATAAAGGAATTTATGGTAACATAGATAGGGTTTATGATGCTCAACAAGACAACGCTTATAGATTAGCTCATATAATTCGTCCACGAATTGAATTAATTTATGATTTGAAACGCCATATGGACAAAATTAAGCGAGTTATGGGTGATCCTTCAATGGGAATGCCTATGGATCCAGATTATAAGCGTTGTATCTTCAAACTTGGAAATACCCTTGAATATTTAAAACAAGATGTTGGTCCGCATGTACAACAATTTCTTGAATTGACTGAAGGAATGCAAGGACATCAAGGATCTATGTGGGCTGAGGGTCTGTCACCAGACATGCCTGGTCCTCATAAAATGAAGGATGTTAAAATGGTCACTATTGGTGGTGGTGGACCTAAATCAAAGAAGAAACGCGGAAAATCAACAGGTCGCAAGAAGAAGAAACGTACTACTAAACGCAAATCAACAGGTCGCAAGAAGAGTCCTGCTCGCCGAAAGAGTAGACGTCGTGCTATGAGAATTAAGTTTTAAATGAAAATTGATTATTATTTTTTGTCATAATTTAAAAGGAAGCTTAATACTTATATTAAAATGGATAACAAAAAATGTGTTCGTCGTTTGAATAATGAAATGAGAAAGATTGAAAAAGAACCTATTCCAAATGCATTTGTTAGAGCTGATGAAAAAAATATTTTAGATTGGTATTTCGTCATTCATGGATTAACTGACGATTATGCTGGTGGTATGTATCTTGGTAAAATTAGCTTTCCACCACAATATCCTTTTAAAGCACCTACTCTCAAATTTATTACACCAAATGGTAGATTTGAGCCAGAAAAAACTGTTTGTACTACTTTTACACATTATCATCCAGAAGAATGGAGTCCAGAATGGAATACATCAGGTATGTTACTTGGTATGATTTCGTTTATGTATGAAGAAAATGAGACTGCAGTTGGAAGTATTAAATTAACAAGTGAAGAAAGACAAGCATTGGCGAAAAATAGTATGAATTTTAATAGAAAACATAGTAAATTTATTGAACTATTCCCTGATCTTTTGTAAACTGATTAAATATTATTTTTTTAATTTTTTAATGAATAAAATGGTTAAACCAATTTTGTTAGCTATCTTTTTTGTGTCTTGGATTCTTGTTGAGTATCAAGAACCTCGTGACATAGATGTATGTAATATTACTGAGTATGTAATCAATAAAACAGCAAATTGTATTGTCCAATGATGAAATATCATATGGAAAAGATGATTGTATGACAAAAGAAAAATTGATTATTTTTTCATTAATTGCCATTTGACTTTGATTGTGTTTCTCACGTTCAATAAAAAATTAATTAAATGGTTGTAAGATACAAAGACTGTTGTGCTGTCTTTTTGTGCTGTATAATATTTAGTCTACTAATTTGGACAACGGTTGTTCGAAATAAAGCTTGTGAAAGTATGTTCTTAAATAGTAATTGTACTGTTATTAAAAAACCATTGATTATTAATGATGCTTCATGTAATCTGATTTACTTTGAATTACTGGTTCCTACAAATAAAACATTCAATGTTAGAACTAAAAATTGTGTTTCAACAGAATATGCATTTGAGATCAATTCCAAAGAAGTACCATTTAATATTAGCTGTTATTTACGTCACTGTAATGAAACAAGATTTAATGATGAATGGGAAAAATGGAAACTAACTTAAAAAGTAGTATTTTTACTTTTTAAGATGAATGTCAAACTCAATGTTGGCGGTCAACTCTTTGAAGTTTCTGTAGAACTATTGACCAAAAATAGTGATTTCTTTGATGGTTGTATTGGAGATGCATGGAATGGTGAAGAAATAGTGAAGATAGATCGTAGTCCAGTCTTATTTGCAGAAATCTTGGATCTCTTGAACGGACGTTTTTACAAAACTCCTAGTAAAATTGTTGAAGAAGAATTAGATTTTTATGGTATTCGAATAAAGATTCCATACATAGAACAAAACAACACACTCAAAAAAAGTGAGTGTGTTTATCATGAAATGTATGGTCAGGTAGCTCTAGGAAGACGTGTGCAAATTAATCTAAGCAAAAAAATCTCCGAAGGTACTGAAAAATTAGATAATTTTGGTATAGTATTCTATGATTTTGATGTGAAGTATCATGAGGAAGAAATAGATTTTGATGATTATTTATATGATATTATTGAATCTATAAGTATATATAGAGATCGTAATCGCCTTATCCATATGGATAATAAGCGGCTTTTTATTGAAAAACTAAAAAATAACATAAAAATTAAATATAAAAATGGATATGGAAACTGGGAACTACCTTTTAAATTTGAACTTGATAATCCCGAATCATTTTATAGAATAGAATTAACATTTAGAAGGTCTAAAAAAGATATTGAAAGATACGTTAATTTTTATTGTTCATTATACTGTGATCATACCTCAACTCTCTAAGATGTCGTCGTCTTCGTCGTCTTCATTCTTAGTTTGCTTGTCAGTATCACTTGAATCTTCTTCTACAACCTTGACTTTGTATCCTCTAATTTCATTATCCTTATATTTAGAACCAAAATGCGTTCTTAAATAACCATCGAATTCCTTTTTTGGTGTTTGTTTTTTGTTTGAATACCATTCTTGATGCCAACTTGTGTACATCAAGTACAACTGTGACACAGTAATCTTGGATCTTGTTGTTCCTTCCTCTAGCTTGTCACTCACAAATTCCAGGAGAATATTGTTGCGTTCTCTGTATAATTTTGTGGCTTGCATTACTTCTTCTGGTTCATTAATGCCATTAGCAGCATATTTTTTGTAAAACTCGATAAGCAGACTGACATAGGTTTCTTTCCAATATTTTAACTTGTTCTTCAGATTTTTGTCAATTAGTTTGTCATTAGGATTCTTGATTTCCGATGCTTCACAGAAATGTATTGGAAATTCGATAACGCGAATTCTGTCCCAAATTGCAGCATCATCACTATATACATCAGGCAAGTAATTAGTCATTAATAGGAGTTTTGAACTAACTCTGAATTCATTGTCGTTTTCATGAAGATTTCTACAACTTACTAAATCATTTCCAGTAAGTTCCTTGATAATACCCACATTCAAACTGATATTAGAAGTATCAGGTTCCTTGATGAGACAGAAACGTTTCAAATCCATTTTCACTAATTCTGGAGTTGCCTTACCTGATTCTGTGCGTTTTTGTGTAATGAGACTGACTGGTAATGCACACGTGTAGTCACCCAATGATTCTTGATGTAAATGCATTAGAAGAGATTTTCCATTTCGACCAGCACCAATTGTAATATAAAACTTTTCTTCTCTGTTGACGTAATCAAGACTACTTGCCATAACAAGAATCATATAATCGCGAACGGCTTGATTAGGGAGAATTTCTTTCAAGAATCGCGTAATCTCTTTTTTCGTTTGTTGATCAGTTTTGTCAATAGGAATGTAATTAATGTTAGTCGATTTAGAAATATAATCATTTGGAACTCCGTCGCGGAAAATACTGTTTTCCAAGTCATAAACACCATTTTTGAATCCAATAAGATACGGATTTCTATCTAATTTCTCGAGAAAGAGGGTATCTCTGAAAATGTATGTACATTCTTCCATTACTTTTTTGACAAAATCATTATTGCTTAGTTTTGATGCAATGAAAATTGTATCTTTGATATTAGCATCAAATACCTTCTTCTCATTTTCTTGCTGAGTTTCATAATACATTTTCTTATATTTATCATTCAAATCCTCATAAAGGATTCTGAGATCATCTGTTAGATGTCTTCTCAAAACAAATCCATCTGGTTGAAAATACCAACGATGATCCTTGAATTGATACCATCCATTCTTGTTTCTATTAAGTGAATGAACATAAACGAATTCATGCTTATACATCATGTACGCGATTCTTGCCAGATCTACATGACCCTTCTTAAATTCCTCAATCTTTGTATGTACTGATTCTCGCATAATTTTTTGATATTCATCAGGATTATCATGTTTTGCCCAGTAAAATAGTGACGCAACTGTCAATCCTTCACTTGCGGTGTCCCATACTTTTTCACAAGCTTCGGGATCAAATTTTGATGGACATTGTTTACTAAATTCTTCAAATTCGTCGTAAAGACTTGAATCAGTATTAAACAAACACCATCCAACCTGAATCCAACTATGATAGTCATCTGCACGTGATGGATCAAGAATCTTAATAAGTTTTTTCACTGTAGCAAGATCTTGTACAGGTTCTTGTTTTTGTCTTGGTTGTCTTGGTGGATGTTGTTGATTCCACCAATTATTAATTATTGTCTCGATTGCTCCGTTGAAATATTGGATATTGAATTCGCGAATTCTGATACTAAGATACTTGGGTAAATTCTTGATTTTCAGATCTTCTACAGTACATTCTGACGCTTCTAATTCTTTTTTGTTGCTTAATTGAAGAATTGATGTAACTTTATAAATTTGACCGTTTTCTGGTTTTCCTTTAGACCCATACAAAGCCCAATTATTTGTGTGAATAACGGATTTATCAAAGATATCTTCTTGTGAATTAATTGGATTGAGATCACCAAATACTTTTGTAACAATATCTTGTTCAATCATCATATGTCTGATGTAATGTTGTAATGCAAATTCAGTTACAATTTCTGGAAACATAATGTGGAATCCATCTTTGTAAGTACCATTTTTTGTGGTTGTATATTTATCTTTTTCTGTTATAACTATAATAACATCCTTATCTATTTTAAGAAATTGCCTCATTTTTCTGAAATAGTATTTGATGAATCTCATAATATGAGTCATCGTGTAGTAATGAGGTTTATCCGAAGAATAATCAAACTTAATATCAATATCTATTTTGATTGGACTTACTTCAGATAAATTACATTCAGTTAAGTATAAATCTTCCTTTTTTGCAACAGCATTATTGTATAATTTAAAGAATTTTTTTGTTTCTTCTTCAGGAATATTGAATTTAGCAGCAGGATTTCTTGATGAAATATGTGTGAATGGACGTGAATGAGTTTCATACTTCGAAAGAAATTCCCTGAGTTTGTCCATCCCTTTTGAATTATAATAAAAAAATAAGTTATTCAATTTTTAATAGTTCAATAATATCTTTACGATTCCATCTTTTTGCATAATCAATAGGTAAATTACCATATTTGTCTGTACTATTTAAATCAAATCCTGCTCGAAGCAATGTTTTAACAACTTGTTTTTCACCATACCAACTTGCATAATGCAGAGCCTTACCATTATCCCAATTGTAATTGGTTTCAACAATTGAAATTAATTGTTTTAAATATTCTTCAGAAGGTATAAGAATCCATAATAAATATATTTCTTTTATTTCTAGTTTATACAGATTCCATACACAACTAAACTTAGCTTTAATTCTATCTGGTAAATAATTATATACTTGACAAATAAGTTCTGTTGGAAATTGATTCATTTTGAATCGTAATAAAAAAATAAGTTATTCAATTTTTACGTGATTTAGCCAAAGTCAATCATAAATGGTTCAGGATAACCTTGAAATGTATACTTATCTTTTTGAAATAAGTATATGTAATTTAACTTAGGTCTCCCATCTTTTCCATCACATTTTTTAAGCTTCTTGGGTAAATTATAAATTCCAATATAAACACCCCAGTCATTTAATTTAAAATCGGGAAATTTGTCTCTTGTAATTAGTATAAACCATAGTTTTCCCTTAGTTTTTGAATATTTATTTTTAATTTGCCAGGGATCATCACAAAGTCCTGTTTTAAAAGGTAGTGTCATTTCTTCTTGATTAGGTGGTGGAGGAGGGAAGATAATTGGTGCGTTCATTTTTCCATTGTTTTG